>FLOH01001294.1_pt1 | contig 39861 bp, 51 predicted proteins | sample 756751 | NCBI WGS metagenome assembly FLOH01 (sample SAMEA4026879, study PRJEB14308) | marine metagenome | biome: coastal water; material: water | depth 74 m
AAGAGAAGTTTTAATATTTTCTTTAGAACCTTTAAACAACCCTAAAATTCTTTTATCATGTCTTTTTAATTCTAAGACTTCAATTCCATTTTTCATTAGAATTTTTCTTATATTTTGCATTAGTTTTCTTTCAAAATATGAAAAATTACCTTTCTTCAATCCTATTTCAGAATGGTGAATTAATACTTTCTCCATCTATTTTTGAGAAAACTTCATTATAAAAACATAACCTATTTAAACAAGTTCGCACAATATAGTATAAAGAAAATGAAAAAAAAGGTAAAAATAAAAGCAATCATCTTTGATATAGGGGGTGTATTGATTGAAGGTTCATTACTAAAAAAACCAACCAAAAAACATGTTCATGGAATTCATCTTTCTGTAGCTAAAAAATTAAAAATAACTCCAGATCAATATTTTGATTCTATAGATACTGCATATGCCGACTCGATTGTCGGGAAGGTTACCGAGGAAAAAACCTTAAAAATAATGGCTACAAATTTAAAAACAACCCCAGAAAAATTAAAAAGGATATATATCAAATCATACAAAAAACTTTTCAAAAAAAACAAAAAACTCTTAAAATTAGCTTTTCAATTAAAAAAGAAAGGGTATAAAATCGCAATTCTCTCAGACCAATGGCAAATTTCAGAAGAAATTTTAGCACCCAAGAAACTAATTAACAAATTTAATATTTCCATCATCTCTTCAGATGTAAAACTAAGAAAACCTAATCCTAAGATTTACAAATTAACATTAAAAAAACTAAAACTTTCTGCAAATAAAACAGTTTTTATAGATAATCAGGAATGGAATCTTGTTCCTGCAAGAAAACTGGGCATGAAAACAATTCTTTTCAAAAACAATAAACAAACTTTTGAAGAACTTAAAAAATTAGGTGTAGAATGAATTCTCAAGAATTTTTAGACAAGATAAAAGTAGAATTAAAAATTTCTAAGAATTCTGAATATACTATTAGAAATTATCTCAGAGCGAATAATTCTCTTTTAGAATTTTCCAAAAAAAATCCAGATCAAATAACAGAATATGATGTTAAATCTTATATAGCTGAAAACTTAAGTGATAGGGCCTCAACATCTATAATTTTATTTTTAGCAGCTATTAAATATGCTTATTTAAATATTTTAAAACAAGATATAACTCTATCTATAAAACGTCCAAAAAGAGAAAGAAAAATGCCTGCTGTTTTAACAAAAGAAGAAATAAAACAACTTTTAAATTCAATAGAAGTAGCAAAATCAAAATTAATGGTTTCATTTATGTATGCTTCTGGAATGAGGGTTTCTGAAATAACTAACCTCAAAATAGATCAATTAGACTTTGAAGAAAACATCGGCCATGTGAGGCAAGGTAAAGGGAGAAAAGATAGAATTTTTAATATACCAAAATTCCTAGAATCTAAATTAAAAAAACAAGTTAAGAATCAAGAAGAAAATCACCAAGAATATTTATTTTCAGGATTAAAAGGAAAAATGTCTACAAGAAACCTACAAAAAATTGTGAGAAATTCTGCCCAAAAAGCAGGATTAAAAAAACAAGTACATTGTCATACCTTAAGACATAGTTTTGCAACACATTTACTTGAAAATGGAATTGACATAAGAATGATTCAAGAGTTACTAGGTCATGCATCCCTTTCAACAACAGAACTATACACCCACGTCTCTGCAGAACAAATTAAAAAAATAAAATCCCCTATAGATATGTTAAATTAAAATGACCACAGAAATAGAGCAATTAAAAAAAGAAAATCAAGAGCTTAAAGAACAACTTGAAAAGTTTAAAAATAGAGGAGAGCAGCAAAAGCAAGGAATGATCCAAAAAGCAATTAAAGGCCATTTAATGTCCCGTGCAGCTTTTGGTTATAAAATAGAAAATAAAAAATTAGTACCTGCTGAAAATCACGATGAAATTCAAGAAATTTATGAAGAATTTCTAAATGAAAATATAAGTCTTAGACAAATAGCCTCTAAACATAATCTTTCTGTAAATGGATTAAAAAAGATTCTAACAAATTTCACATATATAGGGAAAATAAAATTTAATAATCAAATATATGAAGGAACACATCAACAGATAATCTCATCCACATTATTCAACCATGTTCAAAACAAAATTGAAAAATTAGGAATAAAGTAGATATTCCAAAATATAAATTTTTTTAAAACAATCTTGAATTTAATCTTTATGAAAAAAAGAAATTCTTTAGATAATTTTGTAAAGGAAATATATATGGGAGTAGATGAATCGAATCATGGAAGATATCCAGAGATTTTTGTTGCAGCTTTTTCTTCATTGAAAAAAGATATTAATCCTTTAAAATTTAAAAAAATAAGAAATCCTTCATTAGGTTTTTTTGGAAATTTTAGTCAAAGAGATTATGCTTTTTTATTTATGGAAGAAAATGATTTTAATAGAATTTCGAAAGAGGAAGTTTTAGGAATTATAATCTCAAGTCTATTGTATGATAAAAATGTTTTACATGAATCTAAATTGAAAATTCTAATTGATGGGGCGATAACTCCGACACAGAAACAAACAGCAAGAGAATTAATTCCTAAATATGTAAATTTAAATAAAGAGAATATAAGTATTGATTCAGGACCAGGGTTTGATCAAAAATATAAAATAGTAAATCTAGCAGATGCAATGGCGAATTATTTATTTAGAAATTCAAGTTCAGAAAAATCCTCTAAAAACAAACATAGAAGATTTCTTTTAAAGTAAATTTATTTTACAAACTTACTAATATTCTTTGTCAAATTTTGGAATGGAAAAGGCCTAGCATTTGTTACAAATGTCACATATCTCATATAAGTATACATTTGCGTGTTCCAAATTTCACTTAGTTCTACAAGTTCTTTTAATCTTCTACCTGCAAACAAAGTATATACCCAGTTTATTAAAAGAAGAACCATAATAAACCATTTCCAAACACTCAAAACAATACCAGATATAATAGCCACAAATATTCTCATCCAAACTTCTGTTCTTTCACTCATTTATCTCTCATTTTTATTTAATTAAATTTGATAATTTGATTTTAGATTACAAACCCCATAATTAGAGGCAAAGAATTCATATTTTTGTTTTATTCCTTCTAAATAATCTTTCACTATTTTTTGAGCATTTTCAAAATGTTTATTAGCAATAGCATATGCAGCTTCTTCAGAATTTTCAGAGTTATACATTTCAAAGCTTAGGTTTTTTGATCTGAAATATTTTTATAATCTATCATGTTAATTATCTCTTAGAGCTTTGTCTTTGCTTTCTTGCTTTACTATCTCCTGGTTTGTAAGTTTCTTTTCTTCTTACATCTGCAACTAAGAGTGCCCTATCATAACTTGTGAATGCTTCCACCAACTTCTTTGATTTCGAGAATTCTACAATAGCTCTTGCTAAGGCTAGTCTAGAAGCTTCTAACTGTCCTTTCTCTCCACCACCTTTAACAGTTATATTAACATCAAATTTTAACTTGCCTAAAATTTCCTGAGCAATTCTTAAAGGTTCTTCAATTTTAAGTTTATCAAATAATTGTAAATTAGTGTGTGGTTTCTCATTAATCATAACTTTTCCACTACCTTCTATAAGCACAGCCCTTGCAATAGCTCTTTTCCTTTTACCAGAGGTAATTATTTTTTTCATTTTGAAATATCTTGTATTTTGATAAATTTACTTTTATTTTGTTTTGCACTTGTAATTTTTTTCTGCCCTTCAAATTCTTTCGGAATTGCGTTATAACATTTTAATTTTTTGAAAGCTATTCTTCCTCTTCCTGATCTATGGTCTGGCAACATTCCTCTAACAGTTCTTTTTACAATCCTGAATCCTAATTTAGAATGTTTAGGTCCTTTCTGGCTACTCCCAACCCTACTTCTTTTATCATGATAAGTTTCTTCAATATTTTTTCTACTTCCTGTTATAATAACTTGTTGGCAATTTAAAATAACTATATCTTCACCTTTTAAAAGTTCTTTAGCAGTATAACTTGCTAGTCTTCCTAAAATTGCTCCTTTTCCATCAATTATTTTCATTTTAAAATTTTAATTCCTTTTGCATCAGGATTTGATTTAATTTCTTCTAATATACTTGAAAGTTGACATTTAGAGCTTAATAATTTTTCTTTTGCTTTTTCAGAAAAACTTAAAGCAACAATTTTAATTTTCTTTTTAGATTCCCCCATAGAAAGAACTTTTCCCGGAATAACAATAGTTTCACCTTCTTTAGTTTCTTTTTCAATAGCATTAATATTTTTATTAACTTTTTTTCTTTTTGAACCTGTAAGAATACTTGCAACTTTCAACCATTTATCATTTGCTTTAGCAGCTAAAATAGTTTGTACTAACTCCGGATTTCTCTTTCGTTGTAGTTGCTTTTGAATTTTTGTTTTTGATTTAACCATTTTCAATTTTAACAGAAGTATTAACTCCTGCTATCGCGATATACTCGCAGGTGAAATTTTGAGTAATTATTGGTTTATAAAAATTAGCATTAAAGAAAATTAAATGCGGAAGAAAGGATTCGAACCCTCGCAAGCACTAAGCTACTGGAGCCTTAATCCAGCCCGTTTGACCACTCCGGCACTTCCGCATACAATATAAATAACAGGATGTTTAATTTTTAAGTATTTTCTTTCCTCTTTTTAGGATATCAAAACCTTTAAAAACAATTAATTTAACATAATATTGAAGACAACCATAATAGGTTGGAAATACCTGGTAACTCATTCCGAACCCAGAAGTCAAGCTTCCTATGTTGGTGATGGTAGTGTCCGAAAAGATGCAAACTCATCAAGTTGTCTTCAACTATATTTTTATAAAACCTTAAAGCATTTTAGTAATATGAAAAAAATATTTCCTAAATCAGAGGTAAAAACTAGAATAGAATTTTTCTTTAACAATCTAAAAGGAAAAAATTCAAAAGATGTTAAGAAGATAAAAAAATTAGCAATGTCTTATAAAATTCCTTTAAAAGAAAAAAGAAAGCTTTTTTGTAAAAAATGCTACCACCCTTACAAAATACCAAGCATAAGAATAAACAACGATAAAATATCTATAACTTGTGATAAGTGTGAATATATTTCAAGTTGGAAAATAAAATGATCCCCCAACTATTAATATTTTTTTTTGTATTATTAATAATGTTAAGTGTGGGCAATATTTCTGCTAAAGAAAATATAGTTGTGATAGAAAACAACTCTGTAGACTTTAATTCCTTAACAACTCAACAAAAATTAGCACAGATGATTATAATCAGAGGAGATAAATTTAATAAAGATTTTACAAGCCTTAATATGGGAGGCATTTTTTTAGATAAACAAACTTCTCTAGAAAACTATACTAAATTAATCGAAGCATACCAAAATTCCTCTAAAATAAAATTATTTGTTTCAACAGATTTTGAAGGTGCTTGGAGTCCATTTAGCAAATCGAATATTTCAGAAGAAATTTTTCCAAAATTTTCAGATATTAGTACTTCAGAAGAAGCGTATGATGTTGGATTTAGACAAGGGATTCTTTTAAAAGAACTCGGATTCAATATCAATTTTGCACCTGTTGCAGAGTTTAAAGATAAAGCTTATGGGGGCAGAGTGTTTACAGGAACCAAAGAGGAAATAAAAGAAAAACTAAGTAATTATATAAAAGGCCTGCAAAAAAACGTTAAAGGAATTTGTAAACATTACCCTGGAAAAGGAATGATAAGAAATACCCATCTAAGACCAGAAAAACAAAAAATAACAAAAGAAGATTTAGAATTATTTGAAACATGTTTTAATGAGAATATTACTGGAGTAATGATTGGGCACCAAAAAGCACACGGAATTCTAGATTCAAAAAATAAACCCTCCACAGTGTCAAAAGAAATCATTGAGTCAATAGATAGTGATTTTATTATTGCTTCAGACGAGATAAATATGCTCGGATTAAAATTATTTTATCTATTTAACAAAAGAAAATTGTATAGAGATCTTATTAATTCTGGAAATAATTTAATTCTAGATTTCAAACTAAACCCCAAAAAAATGCAAAATCTTTTGGGTAAATTAGAAAAAGATGTAAAAAAAGGATTGATTGATGAGAAAAAGATTAACGAATCTGTCAAAAAAATTCTAAAATCAAAAGGATATGTTTTTAAGATTTCTTAAATTTACCTGTTAAATTGATTAAATCTGTCTGTCCTAGAAACATTGATCTGCAACAGAATTTTGTCAATTCTAATTCATCTAATACCTTTTTTTTAGATTCTCCATCAACTTCTGTTCTTTTCTTAAATTCTTCCCACAAGTGAGCTATGGGCTTTCCACAAGCGAAGCAACGTATTGGTATAATAATTTTAAACTCCTAAGGTATTTAATCCTTTATTATTTATTTTATATTTATTAGGATATCCTTCAGAGCATATGAAGCAAAAATCCTTTAATAACTTTAATTCTGAGTAGACTTTATTCTTTTTTAAACCTTTTGCAATTCCTTTTGCAGTTCTTTTTGGATTAGTTTCTATAAATTTCAGAATAGAAACATATTCTCTTGGTAAAATACCCTTGCCATTAAGGAGAAATTTTAATCTTTGTATTTTATTCTCATGCTTCATATATGGTAAAATTTCCCCATAAAACTTAGAAATATCGTACGAAATTAAACAAGCACCATCATATTTGACAGGGAAACCTAATTTTTTAAGATATTTTAAATATATTTTAATTAATCTTTCATCTTTACAAGCCCACCTAAGAGATTTATTATAAAGAGATACATTTCCTTCAGCATCAAATAATCCTGAAAAAAAGGCATGATTTAAATTACTAATTCTAAAAAACATTTCTAGATTGTTTAAAAGATAATAAAAAAAAGAAGAAAAGATACCATTAGTTACATGTACTGATAAGGCCCACCCAGTTTCTTCACTATTAATAATAACTTTTTTATGATACTCTATTTTTGGTTCCTTTGTTTTTAGTCCAATATAAAGAACTTTCTCGGGATTCTGATAAACCTTTTTCAAAAACTTTTCTGTAAAGTTTATTATGTTTTTTTCTTGATTAAAGATTCCAAATCTTTTTCCACCAGCCCTATCTCCGCACCAAAGACCAAAAAAATAGAGAAATTCTTTATCCACGCAAATTTTTTTTGGGAATTTTAGAACAAATTCCTTTTTTATTTTATTAGAATTAGTTATATAACTTATTTTGATATGGTTTTTTCTTGATTTAATGTAGTTAAATCTTCTACTTCCAAAATTAATTAATTTGTAATAAGATAAAAACCATTTTTCAAAATTTAAGGAATTTCCATCAAAAATCTCATTTATCTTAGGAATTTCTTTTTTCCATTTTTTTAGTGTTTCAATTCTTTTCTCTCTCCCAAAATTAAGATTTTTCTTTATTTGATCTTTTTTAGTAAATATGAGAACAGTATTTTGTTTTAATTCCTTTAATTTAATAATGTTTAGAGTTTGTAATCGATTTAATAATTTTTTTGAAACACTTTTAAAATAAAGATTTTTATATGCCCTTATAGAAGAAGCAGGAATTGCTAAAAATTTACCTGCTTTTATAGATCCTCCATACCTATGGACCACCCTATTAAAAATTTCCTTTTGAAAATTTGGGTTTAATTTAACTAATAAGAAATTATTTTTATCCATAACAAAATAAACACCTCAGACTTTATATACTTTATTAATTAGCATAACTTTACAGGTATAATCAGGTTATACTTCTTTATTTTAGTTTTTAAAACTTACTATATCTAAAGATTTAAATATCTCCAAGAATCTCTCAAATTAATAAGAATCAAGTAAAATGAATAAAGAAAAAACAATAATTGAGTTAGATAATGTAAAAAAGCATTATATCATGGGGAATAGTATAGTTAGAGCTTTAGATGGTGTAAACGTAAAAATAAACCAAGGAGATTTTGTAGTAATCATTGGTCCTAGTGGTTCTGGAAAAAGTACTATGATGAATATGGTTGGAGCATTAGATTTACCAACAGAAGGAGAGATATATCTAGAAGATGAAGATATAGCTCATTTAGAAGAGTCTGATTTAGCTCAAATAAGAGGTAAAAAAATAGGATTTGTTTTCCAAACATTTAATTTAATCCCAACATTAACAACTTTAGAAAATATTTCTCTACCAATGATGTTTCAAAAAATAGACAAAGAAGAAAGATTAGAAAGAGCAGAAAAGATTTTAGAATCTGTTAAATTAACCCCCAGAAGAAAACATCTTCCCAATGAACTTTCAGGAGGAGAAAGACAAAGAGTTGCTATTGGACGATCTTTAGCCAATGATCCAGACGTGATTTTAGCAGATGAACCAACAGGAAACTTAGACACTAAAACAGGCATAGAAATAATGAACCTTTTTGTAAATTTAAATAAAAAAGGAAAAACAATTATCTTAGTTACCCATAATTTAGCTCTAACAAAATATGCTAATAAGATTCTAAAAATTCAAGATGGAAAAATAGTAGATTATAAAATTCAAAAGAAGAAGTAATCCTTTAATTATTTAGTAGTGACAAAATAAAAAGATTTATAAAGTTTAAATTAGACACATATCCACCATAAAATGAATAAACAAAGCCCTTTAATCGCATTAAGTATAATTTTCTTATTAGTGATAATTTCCTCAATTTCTGCTGTAAGTGTTGTAGATGTTGCAAGCACCCCTTTAGAAGTTGTGCCAGGTGAAATTGTGCATATAAATGTAGAAATAGAAAATATATTTGAATATGATATTTATAATCTAAATGTGAAATTAGATTTATCAAGTTTTGATGTTCCTTTTGCTCCTTTTCAATCAAGTTCTGAAAGATTTTTAGATAAATTAAAAGACGGAGAAGATGAAAAATTTGGATTCAAGTTAATTGCATTACCCTCCGCAAGTTCAGGAATATATAAAATTCCAGTTCAAATTACCTATGAAGATGAAGATGGTCAATTTTTCACAAAATCAGAATTAATAAGTGTTACAATAAATGCTGAGCCTGAATTAAGAGTGTCCTTAGAATTAGAAGCTCCTTTAATCAAAGGCCAAGAAAATAAATTTTCAATAAAAATAATTAACTCAGGATTATCAGATGTTAAATTTGTATATCTTAGTGTAAGTGATGCTCTTGGAATTAACTTTTTATCTGAAAGAGAACAATATATCGGAGATGTAGATAGTGATGATTTTGATAGTGTAAGTTTTAAAGCTTATATAAGTGAATCAAGTTCAAATTTAATTACATTACCAGTTACAATAAAATTCAGAGACTCAACAAATAAAGAATTCATATTACCAAAAACAGTAACTCTAAATATTTATTCTTTAGAAAATGCACAAGAATTAGGATTAGTAAAAAAACCTAATTATACTATTTATTTTGTAGGTGTTATTTTAATTTTATGGTATTTTATTAGAAAATATTTAAAGAAAAGAAAAAGAAGAAAAGCGAGGAGACAATGAACATAAATAATTTAATAGAAAATTTAATGGAGAAATAATTCTCAAATGAAAGACTATTTTTTATTAGCTTTTAATAACCTTAAAAGAAGAAAACTTAGAAGCTGGTTAACTATGATTGGTATTTTTATTGGTATAGCAGCTGTTGTAGCATTGATTTCTCTTGGTCAAGGTTTACAAGATTATATTGGAGAAGAATTTGAAAAATTAGGAAGCGATAAAATTATAATTCAACCAAAAGGGATGGGTCCTCCTGGAACCGCAGGACCAAGTTTAATTTTAACAGAAGATGATTTAAAGATAATTGAAAATGTTCGGGGCGTAAAGTGGGCAATAGGGTTTTTAGTCAAGCAAGGGCAAGCAAGATACAAGGGAGAGGCAGGTATAGGTTTTGCTATAGGAACAAACCCCGAAGATACAGAATTATTAGAAGAAATTCAATCTTATAAGATTTTAGAAGGAAGAAATATCAAAGAAGGAGATAAATTCAAAGTTGTTGTAGGAAATAATCATATTTATGGAAATATTTGGAATAAAGAAATGCAAGTAGGAAGTACTATAGAGATAGAAGGTTATGATTTCAAAGTTGTAGGTGTTTTAGAAAAAATAGGAAACCCTATTGATGACGGCTCTCTCTACATGACAAAAGATATTTTAAGGGAAATTTTAGATGTAGAAGATGAAGAAAGTCAAATCATGGCTAAAACAGCATCAGGTTTTGATCCTCAAGATGTTGCAGAAACAATCGAAAGAAGATTAAGACAATCAAGAGATGAAAAAGAAGATCAAGAAACTTTCACAGTTCAAACTTCAGAACAGATGTTAGAAACATTCCAAGGAATATTTGGAGTTGTTCAAGCAGTTTTAGTAGGTATAGCAGCAATATCTTTGCTTGTTGGAGGAATAGGAATTATGAATACTATGTATACTGCGGTTATAGAAAGAACAAAAGAAATAGGAACAATGAAAGCTGTTGGAGCAAGAAACAGAGACATAAGATATATTTTCTTATTTGAATCAGGTTTACTAGGCCTTGTTGGAGGGGCAATAGGAATTTTAATAGGTGTAGGTTTAGGTAAAGGAACAGAGTATATTGCTACAATCGCTCTTGGAACACCTTTGTTAAGAGCATCATTCCCATTATATCTAATAGGGGGAGCTTTAGCATTCTCATTCTTAATAGGTTCTTTATCAGGAATACTTCCTGCAATGCAAGCTGCTAAATTAAAACCTGCAGATGCTTTAAGATATGAATAATTCTCCAAATTCTCAAAAAATCATACAAAAATTTAAAAACCAAAATAATCTAATTTAATAATCCAAATAAAAAAGAGGATATTTTATATTTTAAAATGGTGAAAAAATGTATATATTGTGCTACAGAAGTAAATGAGAATAGTGTAATTGATTTTTGTGAAAAATGTGGAAAAGGAGTATGGGGAGAAAAAATGTTTAAAGCAATTGTAACAAACATGGAAAACGCTCGTGAGAATGGAGATTTATGCCATACAGAGCCAATTTCTAAACAAACAGAGATCCAAAAAAATCCAAGCGATTCTTTTGAAAATAGGTTTTATTAACCTCAAATTTTCAAGTAAAAGATAGTTTTTTAAATAGATTATTTCTGAATAATTCATGGTTAAAAGAAAAAAAATTAGAACAAGAGGAAAAATTCAACTTAGTAGATACTTTCAAGAATTTAAAGAAGGAGATAAAGCATCAGTTGTAAGAGAAAAAGCTATGCCTGCAAGTTTCCCAGAAAGATTACAAGGAAGAACAGGAATTATCGAGGGAAAAAGAGGAAGATCATATGTTGTTAATTTAAACGATCAAAATAAGGAAAAGAAATTTTTAATAAATCCAATACATTTAAAAAAAATAAAGGAGATTAATAAAAATGATAAAAACTAGTAAACCTGTAAGTATGGCAGAATCTTTAGAATATACTAAAAAATCAGATGAAATAGACATGCCAACTTTCATAAAAAAATTTACAAAAATAAAGCCTGAAAAAGCAAAAGAATTTAGAAAAGAATTAGAAGGCATAAATTCAATGAAAATAAATTCAAAGCATATTAGCAAGGTTATAGATTTGCTTCCAGAAAATAATGAGGCTTTAAATAAAATATTTTCAGATGTTAATTTAGAGGAAGATGAAACAAAAAAAATTCTTGATACAATCAAAAAATACAATTAGTGAAAATGGAAAAAGAAGAAAATGCAATAGTCCTAGAATATTTACCAAATGGATATCCATTAGAGAGAAAAATGATGCCTATAGTTCAAGCAATTGGTGAAAGCAATTTAGTTCTTTTAGAACTTGTACCTAGAAGAGGTATTGATTTGATGTCTGGAGAAAAAGTTTATATTGGAGAAGGTAAAAGAGATAAAATATATTACATTTCTGGAAGGCTTGATAGAGAAAAATTAACAGAAGCTTCAAAAATACAATTACAAGAATTTATTGATAAAATTGTAAAAGAAAGAGAAGAAAAATTTGTAGCATTTTTTAATAATTCCCAAGCAATAAATAAAAGAATTCATCAAATAGAATTACTTCCAGGTTTAGGAAAAAAACACATGAATGAAATAATAACTAAAAGAAAAGATGAAGAATTCAAATCTTTTCAAGATATGAAAAAAAGGATTCAAAATCTCCCAGATCCAGAGGTAGCTGTTAATCGAAGAATATTTAAAGAACTAACAGAGTTGGAAAGATATAATTTATTTACACATTAAAAATGGAAACAGAGCAAAAACAACAAGAAGAAAGAATGGTAAGAATCTTATCAGAAGATATAGAAGGTAAAACAATGATTTATCCAGGATTAACAAGGATTAAAGGAATTTCTTGGGCACTTTCAAATGCTATTTGTAAAATCTTAGAACTAGATAAAACTAGAAAAATTGGTTCATTAACAAGCGAAGAATTAAAAAAAATAATCGATTTCATTAAAAATCCAGAACTTCCAACACATATCTTAAATAGAAGAGCAGATATAGATACAGGAGAAGATAAGCATTTAGTAGGAAGTGATTTAGATCTACAAAAAGAATTTGATATTAAAAGATTAAAGAAAATCAAAAGTTATAAAGGATATAGGCATATGAGTAATCTTCCTTTAAGAGGTCAAAGAACAAGAAGTAATTTTAGGAAGAATAGAGCTAAAGGTGCTGGAATTAAAAAGAAAACTAAAAAATAAAAATGAAAAGAAAACATAAAACATATTCAAAACCAAAAAGACCTTTTGATAAAGCAAGAATTGATGAAGAAGCTATAATCAAAACAGAATATGGTTTAAAAAATAAAAAAGAACTTTGGAAGGCAGATGCAAAAATTAACTCTATAAGAGAAAAAGCTAAAAAATTAATTCCGGCATCAGAAGCAGAACAAAAAGAGTTTTTTATAAGATTAAATAAAATTGGATTAAAAGTAGATTCAATAGCAGATGTTTTATCCTTAGATAAGAAAAGTTATTTAGATAGAAGGCTTCAAACAATTGTAGTTAAAAAGAAATTAGCAAAAACAACAAAAGAAGCAAGACAATTAATAACCCATAAAAAAATTATTGTTAATAAAGGAGTTGTAAATGCACCTTCATATGTTGTGCCAATAGATCTTGAAGATAAAATAGAATTGAAGAAAACTATAAAAAAAATAGTAAAAAAAGAAGAACCTGTTATTGAAGAAAAAGCAAAAGAAGTTGTTGAAGAAACTAAATTAGAAGAAAAAGAAAAATGAAAGAAGTAAAAGAAAAAACAAAAAAAATAGTAAAAAAAGAAGAACCTGTTATTGAAGAAAAAGCAGAAGAAGTTGTTGAAACAACTGTAAAAGAAGAATCAAAATCAAAAGAAGTAAAAAAGAAAAAAGAATATGAAGCAATTCTTCATATTTATACTTCTTTCAATAATACTATTGTTCATGTTACAGATATGTCTGGCAGAACAATCTCAAAAGTTACAGGGGGAATGGTAACAAAACACTCTAGGTTAAAAGCAAACCCTACAATTGGAATGTTCATTGCAAAAAGAGTTGCAGAAGAAATAAAAGATTTAGGTGTAAAATCATTATATGTTAGAGTAAGAGCTAAAACAAGAAATCCTGCTCCAGGGCCAGGTTCACAAGCAATTATTAAAAGTTTAACAAGAGATGGTTTTAAAATTTTGAATATCCTAGATACTACAAGAATCCCTAGGGGAGGACCAAAGAAGAAAGGGGGAAGACGTGGAAGAAGGGTTTAAATACCTCTTTTTTGATATTTTAAAATGAAACTAATAGAAAAAAAAGATAATATAATCTCTTTTACAACAGAAATCTCTGAAAATTTAGCAAATTCTATAAGAAGATCTATGAGTAATATTTTAGTTCCAGCTATAGAAGAAGTTGAAATAGAAAAAAATGATTCTCCATTATATGACGAAACAATTGCACATAGAGTAGGTTTAATTCCTTTAAACTTTGATAAATCTATGACAGAAAAATCCAAAATAACTTTTACTTTATCTTCAAAAAAAGAAGGAATGGTATATGCTGGAGAATTACAAGGTGGAAAAGGAGTAGTATATGAGAAAATTCTAATAACATTATTAAATAAAGGACAAGAATTAAAATTAAAAGCTACAGCAAGATTAGGAAAAGGAAAAGAACATTCTAAATTTAGTCCAGGACTAATTTTTTATAGAAATATAAATGAAGTTAAGATAGATAAAAGTTGTCCAAAAGAAATCACAGAAAAATGTATGTCACAAGTGATAAAATCTGAAAATAATAAAATGTTTGTAGATAATTTAGATAAATGTAATGTTATTGAAGAATGTATTGAAGAATCAAAAAAACATGGTAAAGATTTGATTAAGATTATTCCTACAAATGAATTAATAATTAATGTTGAATCTTTTGGCCAATTAAGTGTTGAAGATATTTTTAATAAATCAATAGAATCTTTGAAAAAAGATTTAGCTGTTTTTTCTAAAAAATTGAAATAATTTTCCACTAAGAAAGTTTGATAGGATAAGATAATTTAACAATAAATACAATTTTATTAATAGGTTTTTCTTATAATAGCTTTTTTTATTTTTGAGTTTAGAAGGATTTTTATTAAGGATATCTTTTTAAAATAAGTAATAGTTGTATTTTTAACACTTTAGTGGGATAGTTAATGGATTCAATCCTAAAAAAGGAAGATCACACCAAAGAAACCATGGGTGTCTTGGTGGTTGCTGGATTCGTAAAAACCCGCTGGAGGTTTTTACTGCAGGAGTGCCGGAGTGGTCAAACGGGGCAGACTCAAAATCTGTTGGCTTAGTGCCTACGAAGGTTCGAATCCTTTCTCCTGCATTAATATTTAAGAAACCATGGTGTCCTATCAGCCTTGAGCACTAGCTTAAAGGAAGGGTTAATGTAAGGGAAACCTTGGTGTCCCTCATGCCTCTGTAGCTCAGTCTGGAAAGAGTACTTCCCTCCTAAGGAAGGGGTCGTAGGTTCAAATCCTACCAGGGGCATTTGCAAGTTATTATTATAAAGCCCGGTCGGGGCTCCAGTCTTTCAATGAAATATATGCTCTTTAATATTAATGAAAAATCTAATTTGTTATTAATTTTTTGTTTATTCGAGGTAAGTTTTGAAGAAGGAATTTAATTGAAGGGACTTTTAGAAATTGGCCAAACATATGTCAAATTATCTTGGACTTCTTTAGAAAAATTAAAATAAAACTTTTTATCTTTTCTTAACAAGTTGCTCTTATGGGAATTGTGAAAGTCTTTTTTTCCAAACCAAAAAGGAAATCTTATTTTTCCTTCTATTTTTTCTAATTGCATTGTGTTCTTATAACCTCTTGAAATCCAAAGTTTAATTGCCTTATTTAAATACAGCTTGAGCGCATTTTCATATCCTGCCCACATTCTTACTGCAGGGTGATTTTTCCACCCTTTTTTATTAGTTCTTTCAAGAAGAATATTTAAAATTTGAAAAGCTTCAACCCTTTGTTTTCCAAGCCTTCGACTATCTAAAACTTTTAAAGATTTCTTCAAATTTGGATATGGTAAAAAGGTTTGCATTGTGATAAATTTTAATTAACTACATTTATAAATCTTGATACACTCGAAAAATTAAAATGGAGGTGAAAATATGAATAAAACATTAGATTGGATTACAATGGTTTTAGTTATTGTTGGAGCTCTTAATTGGGGATTAGTTGGTTTCTTTGATTGGAACTTAGTTTTAGCAATATTTGGAGATATGTCTCTAGTTTCTAGAATCGTTTATGCATTAGTTGGTCTTTCCGGAATTTATGGAATTTTTAGTTTCTTTAAATTCCTAAAATAAATTTAAATTTTTTATTTTATTAGTTTTATTTTTTTAAATGGAATCCCAAATAATCAATTTTATATTATTTTTCTTTCATTTAGCAGGAATAATTATTGGATTGGGGGCAGTTACAGTCATAGATACAATGGGTGTTTTTGCAAGAAAATCAAAGTATTGGGTACAAGTAACAATTAAAGCACATCATATAACAAAACCCCTTATTTGGATTGGAATCATTTTAGTCACATTAACATGGGGATTGATGTTAGTTCTTTTTGATAACCTAGAATTTTACCTAGTAAAATCAATAATTATATTTGTACTTATCCTAAATGGGATTTTTTTATCGTTTCATGTTAGCAAGGAAGTAGATAAGTTAAAGGATAAACCAAAGTTATTCCCAAAATCTTTACAATGGAAAACAATTCTTAGTATGCTAATTTCTTTTATCTTTTGGTGGGGGTTTGTACTTTTAACTTTGATTCAATTATTAGCTTAAACGAAAAAATTCCGAACATTGTAACTTCTAATATATTCTCTGTAGGGGCGTTTTAAAACAAAAGAGTAAACTTTATTAAACAATATTGAGCTACTTATCCATACAAGGGTTAATGTAATGACCTTCAAGCGTGGGTAGTATAGTGGCAGTATTATTGGCTTCCAGAGTTTTTTAAACTGAAGAGACCAATTGACCCGGGTTCGAATCCCGGCCCGCGCATATTTTTCATTTTAATTGATACAAAGATAGAAATATTTAAATAACCAGTAAGAGTGGTCTTACCATGGTAAACATAGGCATAACAAGAATGAGTTCTAAAGGGCAAATTGTAATTCCCCAAGATATGAGACAAGGAATTAAAGAAGGTGAAAAATTGGTTATTATCGAAAGCTCTGGAAAACTTATTCTAAAAAAAGCAAGCAAGGTAAATGAGAATTTTCAAGAAGATTTAGAATTTGCTAAGAGAACTGACAATGCTTTAAAAAGAGTTGAGGCTGGTGAATTTATTAGTGTAGATTCTAAAAATTTATTTGAAGAAATAACTAAATGGTAGAAATTCGTTTTGATAAAAAATTTAAAGTAATTTTTGTGAAGATTAAGGACGAATTTTTAAAGAATAAAATAAAAAAACAGATTCTAAAGATTACAAAAAAGCCAGATATTGGCAAATCTATGAAAAACATTAGAAAAGGAACAAGAGAGCTATATATTAAACCATATAGATTATCTTATTTTTATAATACCCAAGAAAAGATTGTTTATATCTTAGATTTATATCATAAGAAAAAACAATAATTTCAATATTAATAACCTTTTTAAGTCCAACTTTTCTTACTCTTTTGTATAATATATTTTACTAACCCTCCCAAAATGAAAGAAAAAATATCAACATTCCACGATAAGAATTACAAATTATTATTGTTAATTCCAGCAGTTCTTTTAGTATTTTCATTTATCTATCTTGGGATTTTTTATTCTAATAATGGGGATTTCATGTACAAAGATATCTCATTAACAGGAGGAACTTCTGTAACTATTTATGGAGATGTAAATGCAGAAGAACTGAGTTTAGCAATTTCTGCTCAATTAGAAGATGTAAGTATAAGGAGAGCATACGACTTAATAACAAGAGAACAAATAGCTTTAGAAATTGAAACCAGATCTGATCAAGAATATGCAAAACAGGTTCTAGAAGATTTTTTAGGATATGAACTTATACCAGGAGAAAATTCAGATTTTGTTTTTACAGGTTCTTCTTTGAGTGAGAGTTTTTATAGTCAACTTTTAATAGCAATTTTAATTGCATTTATTTTTATGGCAATTGTCGTTTTTATAATTTTTAGAACAGCTGTTCCAAGTATGGCTGTTATTGTGTCTGCTTTTGCAGATATTTTAATGACTTTAGTATTTGTTAATTTAATAGGAATGAAAATGTCTACAGCAGGAATTGTTGCTTTTTTAATGTTAATTGGGTATTCTGTTGATACAGATATTTTACTAACAACAAGATTATTAAAAAGAAAAGGAGATTCTTTAAATTCAAAAATTTATGGTGCCTTTAAAACAGGTATAACAATGACTTTAACTTCTTTGATAGCAATTCTTTTAGCATTATTAGTTGTTCAATCTTTTTCAATTGTCTTAACGCAAATATTTACAATTCTTGTAATAGGATTAGGATTTGATATTTTAAACACTTGGATAACTAATGTGTCAATACTTAAATGGTATATGAAAAGTAAAAAATGAAACAAAAATTAAACTGGAAAATTTGGTTACTAATTATAGTTGTAATTTTTTCATTAATTTCCTTATTTGGACTTCCTCCTTCTTTTATGCAAAAAGGAGTTTTAATAACAAGTATAGAAAAAAACTCAACATCTTTTGATCAAGGTTTAAGGCAAGGTCAAATAATTACAGAAATAGATGGAATAATTATAGAAGATTTAGAAGATTTTTCTCAACTATATATGACAAAACATTTAACAAATCAAAGTGAAAAAACAGTAATTTTAACCAATGAATTAGAAGTAATTTTATTTTCAAATTCTCCACCAGATATAACTGTTTCTGAAATCCCAAAAACAAATGTTAAATTAGGTTTAGATTTAGCAGGGGGAGCAAGAGCTTTGATTCAGGCAAAAGATAAAGCTCTAACAAAGGACGAAATAAATGATTTAGTTGCAATAACAAGTAATAGAATAAATGTATATGGAATTTCAGATGTTAAAATAGTCCCTGTTTCAGATTTAGAAGGAAACAATTTTATGTTAGTTGAAGTTGCAGGGGCAACTCCTAAAGATTTAAAAGATTTAATTGAAAAGCAAGGAAAGTTTGAAGCAAAAATAGGAAACAACACAGTGTTCATCGGAGGGGAAAGAGATATCTCATCTGTTTGTAGAAATGATGCAACCTGTGCTTATATTGAAAGTTGTAGCCCTTCAAATGATGGAAGCTATTTTTGTAATTTTAGATTTTCAATTTATTTAAGTGAACAAGCTGCCCAAAGACATGCAGACATAACAGAAAATTTAGGGGTAAATGTAACTTCTCAAGGAAATTATTTAAACCAATCATTAGATTTATTTTTAGATGATAATCTTGTAGATAGTTTATTTATTAGTGAAGGGTTGAAAGGAAGATTAACAACTCAGATTTCTATTTCAGGTTCAGGTCAAGGAGCAACCCAAGAAGAAGCATATGATAATGCAGAAAGTTCTATGAAAGAACTCCAAACAATATTAATTACAGGAAGTTTACCTTATCAACTTGAAATAGTTAAATTAGATACAATATCCCCTATTTTAGGAAAATCATTTATTAAATCAATTTTAATAGCAGGATTGGTAGCACTTTTAGCAGTAGCAGTAATTATTTCTTTGAGATATAAAAAATTCAAATCTTCAATAGCATTATTAATTACAAGCATATCAGAAGTAATAATTATTTTAGGAATAGCTTCACTTATAGAATGGAATTTAGATTTACCAAGTATAGCAGGAATTTTAGCAACTATTGGAACTGGAATAGATGATTTAATAATTTTAATGGACGAATCAAGACGAGAATTAACTCTTAGTTTAAAACAAAGATTAAAGAGAGCATTTTCAATTATTCTTGGAGCTTACTTCACCTCTTTAGTAGCTTTATTACCTTTATTATGGGCAGGAGCAGGTTTACTTAAAGGATTTGCAGTAACAACAATTATTGGAATCACAACAGGAGTTTTAATAACAAGACCTGCATTTACAGAGATGATTAAAAGAATAGAAAAAGATTAATTTTTAGAAATATCCTTCATAATATTTAAAAGTCAAATTTTCAGTTAAGTATTATGAGAATATTAATTACAGGGGGAGCAGGATTTATTGGAAGCCATCTTTGCAAATTTCTTTTAGAAAAGAATGGCGATGAGGTTATTTGTGTAGATAATTTTTTTACAGGCAGAAAAAAAAATGTAGAAAAGCTTTTAACAAATCCCAAATTTAAAATAATCTCTCATGATATTATTAATCCTTTAAATCCAGAAGTTATAGGAAATGTTGATCAAATTTATAATCTGGCTTGCCCAGCCTCCCCCATTCATTATCAGTTTGACCCTATAGAAACAATAAAAGCAAATACAATTGGAGTAATTAATGTTCTTGAATTTGCTAAATTAAATGGGGCAGTGGTTTTACAAGCATCAACATCTGAAATTTATGGTAATCCTCTACAACACCCTCAACAAGAAAGTTATTTTGGAAATGTTAATACTATAGGCCCAAGAGCTTGCTATGATGAAGGTAAAAGAGTTGCAGAAACCCTTCTCACAGATTACTATAGAAAATATGGCCTCCAAATAAGAATAGCAAGAATTTTTAATACTTATGGACCCAATATGGATAAAGATGACGGCAGGGTGGTCTCTAATTTTATTATGCAATCATTAAGTAATAAACCAATTACTATATTTGGAAAAGGGGATCAAACAAGAAGTTTTTGTTATGTGGATGATTTAATTGAGGCAATATGGAGATTAATGAATTCAGATTATTCTCTACCTGTAAACTTAGGAAATCCTGGAGAATTCACTATTTTAGAATTAGCTGAAAAAGTAATTGCTTTAACAAATTCAAAATCAGAGATAATTTATAAAGAATTACCCCAAGATGATCCTGTAAGAAGAAAACCATATATTTCTCTTGCAAAGAAAATTTTAAATTGGGAACCAAAAATTCCTTTGGAAGAAGGCCTTAAAAAGACAATTAATTATTTTAAAATAAATATAATTAATGATATTAAAAATCATTAAATTTCTATTTTTAGATGAGTAATAATTTAATTAAAAATCTTGAGGAAGGAAAAGGAAGCGTTAAAGAAATTTTCAGAAGATTCAAAAAAAGAGATTTTTCTGGAAATGCCGGGCAGGCAGTAAAAAATTCAAGCTATCTTATTTCAACAACTTTAGTTGCTAAATTTGGTTCTCTATTGTTCACAATTCTTTTAGCAAGAATTTTAATGCCGGAACTCTTCGGACTTTACTTTTTAGCCCTGGGAACAATTGTTTTATTTGCAGGGTTTTCTGATTTTGGAATAAGTGCAGCAATGGTAACCTTTGTAGCAAAAACATTGGGAAAGAATAATCCAGAAAAAGCAAAAGCATATTTTTCAAAGACAATTCGAATGAAGGTTTGGATGGTTTCAATAGCTTCCTTAGTTTTATTGGCTTCTGCTTATTTTATAGCAAATAATTATTATAATAAACCAATATTTTATGCTCTCCTATTTGGAGGGTTATATATTCCTATTTCTTCTTTCCTAGGGTTTTTTGATGGAATCTTTAGGGCAGCAAATAAATTCAAATATATTTTAATAAAAGAAATTATCTTTCAACTATTAAGATTTAGTTTAGTCCCTTTAGCAATTTTCTTTTTGTTAAAATCAAATATAAACAATGGATTATTAATGGCTTCAATAATCTTTAGTCTAACAATTTGTATAGGAATTTCTTTATTAATTTTGATGTTTTTTACAAAAAGAAAAATTTCCTTCATAAAAGAAAAAAGAACAATTCTTTCCAAGAAGGAAGAGAAAAATATGAATAAATTTATCTGGCCAATTACTCTAACTGTTTTATCAGGAGTATTCTTTGGTTATATAGATACAATTATGTTGGGGCATTTTGTGACAGGGGAATTTATTGGCTATTATGCCGCGGCCTTTAGTTTAGTAGCTTCTGCAGCAGCGATAATTGGATTTACTTCTGGGGCGTTATTTCCAATTTTTGCAAGGTTAAAAGGGAAGCAATTAGAGGCAGGATTTAGAAAAGCAAGGACAATAACTATTTTGATTTCTTTCGTTGCAGCAATTATAACTTTTCTATCTGCAAAATATATAATTTTAATTGTATATGGCGCGGATTATTCTTTTGCAATTCCCCTCCTCCAAATACTTTCATTATTTATTCTGATTGGACCAATGATAGGATTGTATGATATGTATTTCACCTCCCAAGAAAGAACAAAAGTTATCGCCTTCTTATTAATAATCACCACATTAATCAATATAGTTTTGAATTGGGCCTTCATAACCTATGGTTTAAGATTCGGAATGTTTGAAGCCCTTATTGGAGCCTCAATAGCAACTTTGATTAGTAGGGGGGTTTATTTATTTGGGTTAGGCTTTTGGAAGAGGTTTGGAAGATAAGGAAAAGTTAAATATATAAATATTAAATGTAATTTAAAAGAATTATATTAAATGATTTAAATTAAATTTTAATTAAAAACAAAATATGTTAATAGAAATATCAAATGGAGAGATGGTAGATAAAGTATCGATATTAGAGATCAAATCTCAAAAAATTAAGTCAAAAGAAAAAATCAAGAATATTAAAGGAGAATATTCTTATCTAAAACAAAAAATGATCCTTCTTGGAATCACTAATCAATCTAAAGAATATAAAAATCTTTTAAAGGTTAATTTAATAATTTGGGATTTAGAAGAAAAGATAAGAAGTATAGAAAAAGAAAGGAAATTTGATAAAGAATTTATTAATCTTGCAAGATTAATCTATCTGAACAATGATAAAAGGGCCATGTTAAAAAGAAAAATTAATGAGCAAACGAATTCATTATTTATTGAAGAAAAAGAACTTCCAAATTATAAATGAATTCTTAGAATATCTAAATTTTTATCCTCCTTAATCAGTAAGATTCCAAACAATATGTGCTTTTCTAATATTCTCTTTGCTCCAGAAAATAAATCCAAGTCTCATTTTACCAAAAATACAAAATCTGTATATTTTCCCACTCTAATTTAGTTTGAATTTTACTATAAAAATAAATTCTATTTATCAAAAAATTAAAATTTTCAACCTATTCTCTCTTAGAAGAAATCAATCTCAAATCACTCTCAACCATCATCTTAACTAATTTTTTGAATTTTATTTTTGGTTCCCAATTTAAAACTTTTTTTGCCTTCGAGGGATCTCCTAAAAGTAAATCAACTTCTGCAGGTCGATAAAATTTAGGGTTTAATTTGACAACAATTTTATCTCCAACTTTTCCTACTTCATCCAAGCCTTCACCTTCCCAAGTTATATTCATATCTAAGGCTTTGAATGTTTCTTCAATAAATTCTCTCACAGAATGGGTCTCTCCTGTTGCAATCACAAAGTCTTCTGGTTTTTCTTGTTGCAGCATTAACCACATTGCTTCCACATAATCTCCAGCATATCCCCAATCCCTCTTTGCATCAAGATTTCCAATTTCCAAACAATCTTGCAAACACAATTTAATTTTTACTGCAGAATAAGTGATTTTCCTTGTTACAAATTGTTTTCCCCTTTTTGGAGACTCATGATTAAATAAAATTCCATTTGAAGCATGCATCTCATAACTTTCCCTATAATTTTTAGTCATCCAATAAGCATAAACTTTTGCAACTCCATATGGGCTACGAGGATAAAAAGGAGTTGTTTCTTTTTGAGGAGTTTCTTGAGCTTTACCAAACATTTCACTACTTGAGGCCTGATAGAATTTTATATTTTTATTTGTCAATCTAATTGCTTCTAAAATTTTTAAAGATCCCAAACCAGTCATCTCTGCTGTAGCAATTGGTTCAGTCCAAGAAGCAGGAACAAACGATTGTGCAGCTAAATTGTAAACTTCATCCGGCTCAACTTCTTGTAAAATTTTAATCAACGATGCATGATCAATCATATCTCCATCAATTAAATGAATCTCTTTTATTATTTCATCAATTCTTTCTCCAATATCCAAACTTGACCTACGATACATCCCCCAAACTTCATAACCTTTTGATATAAGAAATTTTGCTAAATAAAATCCATCTTGCCCAGTTATTCCAGTAATTAAAGCTTTTTTCATAGAATTTTGAATCCAAACAAGTTTTTAAAATTAATGACATTCTTCAATATATTCTTTTAGAACTCTTTTTGTTTCTGAAGAAACATTTGAGGAATCTAATTCTGTTTTACCAAAGAATGCAAATCCTGCACCTTCACCAAATTTAATATCTGAAATATTCCCTTCGCATTGAGCTATGAAAACATCATCTTCAAAAGAATTATCTTTTATTTCAAAATAATCTTTCTTGAAAAAGGTAGCTTTTTTAAACATTATTCCTAATTCTTCAAATAATTCTCTTTTCAATGTTTCTTCCGGAGTTTCATCTTCTTCAATTCCTCCTCTAAAAAGATTCCATGCTCCTGGGAACCACCGATAGTCCAGAGTTTTTTTTTGAAGTAAAAACTTTCCCTTCTTATTGACGATTATTGCGCATGCAGACCTATTTGCCATATTTTTAAAAAGAATTAATTGTTTTAAATCTTATGAAAATTGTAATCTTTGGAGGAGAAGGATTTCTTGGAACTAAATTAGAAAAAATGTTCTCGGAGAAGAATTATGAAGTATTTAGCATTGGCAACAAGAAAGATTCTAAATATAAAATTGATGCTACAAACTATTCACAAATTCTAACTTTTTTAAAATTAAAAAAACCAGAAATTGTAATTGATACAATAGCTCTTACAAATTCAATGGAGTGTGAAAAAAATCCGGAGTTGGCAAAAAAATTGAATTTTAACACTGCAAGAAATATTTCTGATGCCTGTAAAATTGTTGGTTCTAAAATGTTCTTCTTCTCTTCTTCTTATGTTTTTGATGGAAAAAAAGGAAATTATAATGAAGATAATCTTCCTTCCCCTGTTGGAATTTATGGAAAAACAAAACTGCTCGCTGAAAAGGAATTACTAAAAGAAAGAAAAAATATTATTTTTAGGGTGGATTTATTATATGGTTATAATGGAAAAGACATTTCTAATGGAATTTTTGATAAAGTTTTATCTGGTGAAAAAATTTATATCGGAAACCCCAATCAAATTAGAAGCCCTTTGTTTATTGAAGATATCCCAAAGATAATTGAAAAATTATATTCATGGAATGAATCAGGGATATTCCATCTAAAGGGATTAAATAACATAAGGATGAAAGAATTTATTGGAGGACTAGAAAACTTAATAAGAAAAGATTCAAAAATTTCAATCCTGGAAGAAAAAAATCTGTTGGTTAAACCAATGAAGGACACCTCTTTAAATATAAGTAAGATAAATAAGTTAGGAATAAAAACAACTGGTTTAGAAGAAGGTTTGAAAATAATTAAAGAACACTTAAAGTAATTCTTCACCATCCTTAGAAACAATCTTTGGAACAGGAAGAGGCACAATTAATTTTCCTCCTCTATCTAAAAAATCTTTTTGATTTCTCTTTACATCTTCTAAGAAATACCAAATAAGAACTAACAAATAATCGGGTTTCATTTCTTCAATTTTTTCTGGAGAATCAATTGGGATAAATGTCCCAACAGTCATTTTACCAAACTTTTCTGGGCTCTTTTCTTCTATTGCTTTTATCAAATCTGGACCAAGATTAAAATATTGCAATGTAGTATTTCCTTTTGTTGAAGCTCCACTTCCACAAACGATTTTTCCCTTTTCAGTTTCAGAATGAATAAATGAAACTATTTTTTCTTTAACTTCGTCCACCCGATTTGCAAAATCAACATAGGGTTTTGAAGTATTCAATCCTAAATTCTTTTCATGATTTCTAATTTCTTCTAATCTTTCCTCCGCCCCTGAATCTCCTTTAAGGTTACTTCCAACTTTTCTAATATATGTTCTTATACTCCCTCCATTAATACCCTTCAATAAGACCTCAAAAACCTCTAAATTATGTTTCTTCAATAAATTTTCTAAAGATATTAAAGAATAAAATTCTCTATGTTCATGGCAAATATTATCCAAGCCATTATTCTCAAGCATTTTAACTAAATAATTTTGTTGAATAATTAAAAGTCCATCTTCCTCTAAGCAAGAATTAATATCCTTAAGAAAAGTATTTGGATGTTCAAGATCATAAAACATGGAGATAGCAGTAATAACTTTTGCTTTTTTATCTCCAAACTCCTCAATAAAATTTTCTTTATTGAAATAATTATTAATTACCTTTATTCCTTTTTCTTCAGCTTCTTTTGCAACATTAGAAGAAGGGTCAAACCCAATTTTTTTTATCTGATCATTATTATAATAAGTCATCATGGTTCCATCATTGCAACCAATATCTATAACTAAATCATTCTCATCCAAATCTATTCTTCTTTCAACATTTTCAACAATATCTTTCAAATCTGCTCTTATGGTTGGATTAATTGCAGATTTATACCAATATTTACTATTCCACATTTCTTCATCTGGCGCATTATGTTCTAACTGCAATAGCCCACATCCCCCCTCTTCTTCATTACATAGAACTAAACTCAAAGGAACTTTATTTTTAAATTCGTCTTTAGAGGACACAAAGTTAGAGACATAATGATCCCCCAAAGAGATTATCTTTTTAAGATCCTCATTTCCACATGACCTACAAGAATCAATGGCCTTTGTATAATTCCCGCATTTAGAATCCATCTTTTTCAAGGAGATATTTTTTATCATAGAGATATATTGGATAACATATTTTTAAGCATTGTGGTGGGGCTAAATAAATTTTGATTAATTTTTAATAATTCCCACTATAATTGAATTTGCAGCATTAAAAGGCTCACCATATTTGATATTCTTTGCCTCTCTTTTGGATGTCTCTTTCCATTCATTTTCCTTATTGGTTCTTTTTAAGTAAATCTCTTCATCAAATTTTAATTTATTGTTGAAAAGTAATTTATCCATATGGGGATTATAACCTAAGGGCATTGTAAACACACCTTTACCTCCTGGCTCAAGACAATTTTTCCTTAGATTTTCCATTGCTCTAATAATCTTATTCGGGTCTTTATCCTCTTCATCAAAACCCACATGTTCCAGGGTAGAGATACTAATTATAAAGTCGTATTTCTCCGATGGTTTAAAGGTTACAACATCTTCGTTGATAATGCCTTTTCCTCTTTCATATTTATCAAGAATATTCCGTTTTACAGAATAATAATGTTTTAAAACTGCTCCAAATTCTAGAACTCTTTTTCTTATTTCAGGACTTTCTTTAAGATATTTTAAGATTATGGGAATTTCAACAATTCTTTCATTCTTCCAAGTAGAATTATGCCTATGATAAAAATAAGGGAGTTTTTTTTCTTGAAAAAGGAAAAATTTCTTGGATTTAAATAAGATGGTGGTGGATTCTATAAGATTTAATATATACCTTATAGGAGAGTAAACAAAATAATTAAAGAATGCAATAAATAATCTTCCAAGACCTTTTTCTTTTAATATTTTTTTTGCAGTTTCAATTTTATATTTTAGCATATTTCTTTCTCCAAATTAATGTGGGGTCAATTAATTTCTTTAATTTATCATTTCTTTTTTTTAAGGAATATTTTCCATTATCTTCAACTAGTGAGTGTTGATCCTTAATCATTTTTTTAAGTAAATCTCTATCTTTAATTAAAACCTCACATTTTTCAACAAATTCTGGAACAAACTTAAAACATTCTCTTTCTTGAGATAATAATTTATAGTACTTAGTTTCATTTTTATGTTTTGCTTCAATATCTTCTCTATCTTTAAAAATTTTTGAACTCTTTATCAAAAAACCAGTTTTTTTATCCAGCACCATTTCATAGGCCACCCCATAATCAAGACATACTGAAGGGATTCCAAATTCCATACATTTTATAAAAAGATCAATTCCTGGAATTGGCACAAGCAAAAGGTCGGAAGTAGAAAACAAATTTTGCATTTTTTCTTCTGTTAGATATTTTTCTAAAAAAATTAATCCTGGAACATTTTTATATTTTTTAATTATTTCTTTATCAATATTTGCTCTAACATAAAAATTTATATTTTTGTATTTTTTAGCTAATTTCGAATAAGTTTCTAAAGCAATCAAGCCTCCTTTTGTTTTAAAAGAAATTGGGTTATTTATGGAAGAAACAAATAGAAAATTGAAATTTTTATGTTGTTTTTTTCTTAATTTTGAGTTATCTCCTCCAAAAGGGATCACATTTATTTTTTTCTTAAATTTAGAGCAGTCAATTGTTTTTGTCAATTCATTATATGCTGTTTGATTCCAACATAGGATTCCCTTGCATTTCTCATCTTCTAATCTCTTTGAAATATATTCTTTATCTAATTTAGAGTAATCATAATTAGAAAAACCAACAACTGTCTCTAACTCAATTATAAATTCAAACTCTGAAGGAGGCAACTGATTAAAACAAAATAATAAATCTTTTTTAGAATCAATTTTTGTTCCTTCTTTCAAAAAATTAGGTTTGAGGCGCTTTCGAATAGTATTCATAATAAAATAGTATGAATTTCTTATTAATCTATTTTCTTTAAGTCGATAGAATTTAGACCATTTCCAAGGAGAATAAATTAGAGTATATTCTTTAGAAAAGAATTCTATTGTAGATTCATAGATAGAGGGAAATTTTTGATTAAAAGGGTAAAGAGCAAGTGATTTTTTTATTTTGCAATCAACTCCTTTTTCATTTTTTTTCATTTTCATAATCATTTCTTTTCAAAACCCTCATTACTTTTAAAGATTGTGAATGAGAAAGAAAACTTAGAAATCTTTCTTAACCTTGCACATTATAATCAAGGAGTTTTTAAACAATTGAAAACTTTAGATCCTTCTGTTGAATGCATTTTTCTATAATCTTCAAAACTGATTTAAAATCCTTTCCAATTTTTCCCAAATTAACAACTCTTAGATCTTTTTTCTAAAATCTTCTAGAGAAAGTAGTTTTTTATCTTTTTCTGATATCAATGGATTTTCTATGTACCAAGGTATTCCTAAAGACAAATCATTCCACATCACTCCTATTTCATTTTCAGGAGAATAAATTTTATCTTGTTTGTATTCTACTCGAACGTTTTCTGTCAAGGCAGCGAATCCATGTCCAAATCCTCTAGGAATATAAAGCATATGTTTATTTTTATCAGATAATTCAATTGCAAAATATCTTCCAAAATTAGTAGACTCTTTTCTCAAATCAACCGCAACATCCAAAATAGCCCCTTCAATACACCTAACAATTTTAGATTGAGAAAATTCCCCTTTCTGCAAATGAATTCCTCTTATTACGCCTTGCTTAGATTTAGAGTAACTATCCTGAATGAAATCTTCTGTTATTCCTGCTCTTTCAAAATCATTTTTTTTATAAGTTTCTAAAAAGAAACCTCTTTCATCTCCAAATATCTTTGGTTTTATCACAAGAACCCCCTCTAAAGATGTTTTTTCGAATTCAAAAGGCATTTTAATTTATACTTTCTAAAAAATTTTAATGTTAATTATAACTTTTTATGAGAATTTACTTATATAATTATGGGTCTTCAAGTATCTTTATTGAAAAGAGTTGAAAAGGCAACACATAAATCTTTATAAATTATTTTTTTTATAAGTTATAATGGCAAAAAAAGTTCTTATAGTGGGGGCTAGTGGAAGCTTAGGACAAGAGTTAATGAAAGAGTTTTCTAAAGATTATGATGTTTCTGGAACATATTTTAATAAATTTATTCCATGGTTAATTCCATTTGATATGACTAATGAGAATAATGTAAAAAAAATTATTGATGAAGAAAATCCAGAAATTGTGATGATTACCGCTGCAAAAACTAATGTTGGAGCTTGTGAGACACACCCTTTAGAATCCTATAAGGTTAATGTTAAAGGTATTGAAAATATAGTTAAAAATTGTGAAGGGAGGAAAATTATTTTTTATTCTACTGATGGAATCTTTGATGGCACAAAAAAATTATATTCTGAAACTGATGAGCCAAATCCAGTTAATGTTTATGGAAAACATAAATTAAAAGCAGAATCTCTTGTTAAAGAAATCCCCGGAAGCTTAATAATTAGAAGTTCAAGGCATTATGGGTTTATGGGTAGTTCTGGGAAATACCTAAATAATGTTATCTCTTCACTGAGTGGAGGAAAGAAAATTAAAGCCCCCATAGGATCAGAAGGTAATTTTACATTTATTCAGGATTTAACCAATGCAAGTTTTGAATTAGTAAAAAAAGGTAAGGAAGGAATTTATAATATTGCTGGAAGAGATGCTTATTCCCTTTATGAAGCTTCTATGGAAATTGCAAGAATTTTTAATTTTGATAAATCCCTCATTCACCCTGTCGATAAAGATTATTTTAACAAGTTTATCAAAAGACCAAGTTGTCCATTGGAATTAACCAAACTCTTCCAAGAAGGAATAAGCATGAAAAATTTAGAGGAAGGTTTAATAGAAATAAAAAAAGGTATGACTCAAGATGGAAGATTATAAAATAATAGAAGAATGTAGATCTTGTGGGAATGATGAATTAATTTCTTATCTTGACTTAGGAGAGATGCCTCTTGTGAATAGTGTTTTAACAAAACAAGATATTAAAAATGAGAAAACATATCCTCTGGAAGTATTATTATGCCCAGATTGTAATTTATCTCAATTAAGCGTGGTTATCGATCCATCTACACTATTTAGGGATTATAATTATAGGTCTTCTATTTCAAATTCTTTTAAAGATCATTGTGAAAATTTTTCTCAGGACCTTAATAAAAATTTATTAAATAAGGGGGATTTAATTGTAGACATTGCAAGTAATGATGGATGTTTACTTAGGCCATTTAAAACAAAAGGAAATGTGGTGTTAGGAGTTGATCCTGCAGTTAATCTAGCAAAAATTGCAAACGAATCAGGGATAGAAACAATTCCTGAATTTTGGAATCAAGATTTAGCAAAAACAATTTTAGAAAAATATGGTCCTGCAAAAGCCATAACCGCCTTCAATGTCTTTGCATATGTTGATGATATGCATTCTTTTTTAGAAGGGGCAAATACTCTCTTGGCAGAAGAGGGATATTTAATTATAGAAGCTCCTCACCTATATAACTTAATTGAAAATAACCAGTTTGATACAGTTTATCATGAACATCTTTCTTATCTTCTTGCTAAACCTATTGAACGAATGACGAGACAACATGATCTCCGATTAGCAAGAATAGAAAAAAAAAATATTCACGGGGGTTCCCTTAGATATTTTATTGAAAGAAAAAATAGAGATACTTCAAATGGATCTGTTAAAAAAATTATGGGGGAAGAAAAAAAAGCTGGGCTATATCATAATGGTGCTTATCTTGGGCTTAAAAGACAATTTGAAGGGGTGAAAAATAATCTTTCAACAATTTTAACTGAACTAAAAGGTTTTGATAAAAAAATATCTGCCTTTGGAGCATCTGCAAAAGGGAATATTCTTTTAAATTCCTGTGGGATTGACAATAAAACAATAGATTATATTTTTGATGATACTCTTGAAAAACAAGGGAAGTTTTATCCAGGAGTCCATATTCCAATTATTTCGAGAGATACCCTTCTTGAAAAGATGCCAGACTATCTATTGTTGTTGTCTTGGAATTTTTCTGATGAAATGATTGCAAAAACTAGAGAATACCAAGAAAAAGGGGGAAAATATCTCATCCCAATTCCTTATTTAAAAATAATTTAATTTGTTGTTTTAAAAAATCTTTTCATTTTTCCCCAAAATCCAGCAATCCTCATCAAGACGCCAGCAGATAATAAATCCCAAATCAACTCTTTATATGCTTGCTTTTTAATTAAATATTTAACCAAATCCATTTTTTTGAATTCTAACATTGCAACATCTTTATTCCATTTTTCAATCTCAAGGGAATATTTTCCATCCATGTACGCTAAATGAAGTCTTGATTCTAAGGAATATTTGTGGGAATGATAGACTATTGATTTGGGTTCATATAATATTTTATATCCTAATTTTTTTACATCAATCGCCCAAGTTTGATCTTGTCCTCCCATGAGTTTATAGGGCATAGTTTCATCATACTTTATTTTTTTCCAAAGGGATTTTCTTATCGCTCCACTTGCACAAGAAAAAAATGCAACTGATTCGCCTCCATCTGGAAACATTTTTTTTATTTTAAATTCTTCGATAGGATTGAAGTTTGGTATTGGTTCTTGTTTTCCAAATGTTCCGGCTATTTTTCCATCTTCAAAATGTTTTATTAAATGAAAAAGCCAAAGATTATTTTTTGGAATAATGTCAACGGAAACATAAACAATTATCTCATTTTTTGAGTTTTCTGCTCCCAAGTTAAGAGTGTATGAATGACCAAAATCTTTTTTGGATATCTGAACAAATTTACATTCATATTTTTTTGCAATATTTTGAGTATTATCTGTTGAAGAAGAATCAATAATCACAATTTCAGGTTTTAAAACATTTTTTTGAATTTCAATTTTTTTCAATAATTTTTCAAGAAGTTTTGCATGATTATGAGTTCTAATAACTATAGAACATCTTAAATTATTTTTCATTTATTGCCACTAATTTTTGTTGTTTATTTAATAAAATTAAATCCAATAAAAGAGTAATTGGATAAAAAAGTACAAAGAAATTCATTATAAATTTATAATATTTATTTTTTGTTTGATCAATATTGTATGATAGTCCTCTAGAAAAAGCTAAACTACTCACTCTCATTAATTTAGAAGGCCTCTTATCAACTTCTCCCAATTGATTTATTATTTTTCCTCCCCTTTTAAAAATATTTCTCCAAAAAATATGTTCTATCGCATTACAAGTTTTATGAGTTTTTATTTTAAATCCTTTTTCTTCTAAAATTTTTTCAATCTTTTCTTTTGAAAAAAATATTACATGACCTACTTGTTTATAGTAGTCTTTATTATATTTGATTAAAATTTTTTCACTTTCTTCTAAGGGAACAGTAATTTTTAATTTTCCTTTGCTCTTTAGTACCCTTTTTATTTCATCTAAAACCTGATTCAAATTTTCTACATGTTCTAATACCTCATGACAGTAAATTTCATCAAAAAAATTATTTTCAAAGGGCAAAATTGATGCATCATTTAGAACAAATTTTTCCCTATCACAAAATTTATTTTTATTTGCCCTATCAATTATTTTTTTTTCGATATCCACTCCAAAGAAGATAGATTTTCTATCCCTTTTTGCCAAGTAATTTAATAAATTTCCCGCCCCACATCCAACATCCAATATTTTTTTCCTTTTATTTCTCATAATGCCCCCTATATTTATTCCCTTCCAAATCCGTATTTTTTGCTACAAGTCCTTCAGGATTTATTCTATATGCAACCAATTTTTCTTTCAAATTTTTTAATCTTTTCACTGAAACAACCGTCTGCACAAAAAAGAAATGTTCTGCATTGGAAGGGTATTTCATTCCTTCATTTCTAAACATAATACTTGAATGTATGAATGGGTTATTAAAACCTACAATGTATTTCAAGATAAAAGAAGGCCAAGGTTTTTTTATCATTTCTCCAATCTTTTTTCCATTTTTATCAATCACATTTGCAGAACTCCCTAACATAAAGATTTTAGGATGTTTCTCCAAATAAGCATATTGGATTTCTAATCTTTTAGGATAACAAATATCGTCTGCGTCTAACCTCGCAATATATTTTCCCTTTGCAATTGCCAAACCCATATTAATAATATTATGTAAATTAGAATATCCCTTATTTTCTTCTTCTTTAAGATAAATAATTCTTTTATCTTCTCCCATATATTTTTTTATTATTTTTTCAGTATTATCTGTCGAACCATCATTAACAATTATGAATTCAAAATCTTCGAATGTCTGGCCCAAAACAGATTCAATAGTTTCTGCAAGAAATCTTTCTCCATTATACACTGTCATAACCATACTAATTTTTACCATTAAATTATTTGTTAAAACAAATTTAAAAACTTCTCTATCTTAGAAAAACTATGATTTCAATAATTATTCTAAACTGGAATGGAAAAGAAGTAACAGAAGAATGCCTCAAATCAATAAAAAAACAAACTTTCAAAGGTTACGAGACAATTGTAGTAGACAATAATTCTTCAGATAATTCTGTATCTTTTTTAAACAAAAAGTTTCCTTCGATAAAACTTGTTCAAAATAAAAAAAATCTGGGATTTACAGGGGGCAATAATGAAGGTCTAAAATATGCTAAAGGAGATTATCTTCTTCTTCTTAATAATGATACAATTCTAGATAAAAATTTTCTTGAAGAAATTTGGAAAAACAAGAATAAGGCAGACATTCTTGGAGTTAAAAATTATTTTTATGGTAAAAAGAACATGATTTGGGCAGTAGGTTCAAAAGTGAATTGGTTAACAATGAGGGCAAAATTGATTGCGAACAAATTAATTGATTCTAGAGAAATTGATAAAATAAAAATAGATCATGCTGTTGGATCTGCAATATTTTTCAGAAAAAAAATTATTGAGAAAATAGGTTTTTTAGATAATTCTTTTTTTGCTTATTATGAGGAGACAGAATGGCAAACTCGTGCACAAAGAGCAGGATTCAAGATTTCATGGGTTCCTACTGCAAAACTATGGCATAAGGTGGCTTATTCCACTGGAGGAGGGAGATCTCCCTTGTCAGCATATTATTTGGTTAGAAATAGGGGATATTATATTAAAAAATATTCTAAACATAAATTTATAGCTTATCTATTCTGGTTAATAGAAATTAAACTTAGAATTTTATATGGCCTTCTCAAGGATAGGAAGTATGCCAAGATGACTTGGAAGGGGATGGTTGATTTTTTTAATGACAAGAAAGGGAAATTGATTTAACTTCTTCTAAACGTTTTTATCTTTTTTAATTTTCCAAAATTAACCCCATAGGCTTTAAATAATAAATTAAATTTTTTCTCCTTCTCCAAGCCATCTCCCTTAAAGATTGAACCAAAATGAATTAACCCATAATAGATAATCTTCAATAAGGAATAATGTTTCCATTCTAATCGAATTGAATTTTTTTTCCTAATAAACCAAACATCTTCTTTAGTAAATTTACTTATTGATTTATTCCGATGGTGGATTAAATTAATTGAACCATTATACCAGATTTCAAATCCGGCCTTTTTTGCTCTAAAACATAAATCTGATTCTTCCCCATAGAAAGGAGAAAAACCTTCATCAAAATACCCTACTTTTTCAAAAACCTCTTTTTTTATGAACATAAAAGCGCCCATAATCTCTTTAACTTCACAGTTTTCTGAAAATTCATTCTCCTGTTCTTTAATTCCGGATTGTTCGTAAAAGTAAGTTTTATTTTTCTTAACTCCCCTCTGAATTGATCCGTCGGGATAAGTTATTTTACATCCAAAGATTCCTCCAGAAGTTTTATTTTGTGAAAAATTCAAAATGTTTTTTAACCAATTTCTATCTCTAAGTTCACAATCATCATTTAGTATTAGAAACCATATAGGATCACAGTCTTTTTTGGCAAGTTTAATTCCGGCATTATATGATTTAGAAAAACCAGAGTTTTTCACATTAGCGATAATTTTAACTTTTGGAAAATTTTTTGCAACTTTTTTTGCAATCTTTTTATTTCCAGAATCATCTACTAGATAAATCTTATAATTTTTATAATTCGTTTTTTCGAGATTTTTAATATTTTCTTGAATCAATTTCTCTTGATTATAACTTGAAATTATTATTGCAACCCTTGGCTCTTTCATTTTAGTAAAACCTCAAAATACCTCTTCCCCCATTTTTCTAAACTTAATTTTTCAATCTTCTTCTTAGCCAACTTTTTCATCCCCAAAACTTTCTTCTGGTCTCCCAATACACCGAAAATCTTCTTCGCTTCTTTTCCCTCAAAACTATCAATTACCAAACAATCTTTTTCATTTTCCAAAATCTCGGGTTCAGAATCTTTCGAGCAAATAACTAAACATTCAGAAGCAATAGCTTCTGATAATGCCAATGTCGGCGCTCCTCCCTCATACCTAGACAATGAAAAAAAGAAATCAGAAGCAGAATAATATTTAAGTAAATTCTTTCTTTCAATTAGCCACCTATATTCAACAAAAGGAAAATTCAAATATTTCCCACATTTATTTTCATCGGCCCCAATAACAATCAACCTATAATTCTCATTCAAAGCATAAATTTCTCTAGAAAGATTAATTGCCCTGTCCAATCCCTTGTTCCAGTAACCCCCTCGACCAGAATATAATCCATAAATTTTATTTTTGTCTAATTTCAATTCTTTTCTAGAAGATTCTTTTGGCAAATTAATGAATTGTGTTAAATTTACCCCAGTTCTTATTATGGATAAATCTTTTCTGGCACCATAAAGTTTTTGTAGATCCTTTTTAACCTTTTCCGAAACACAAATAATTTTATTGGCTATTCTAAACGGTACTTTTTCAAGAATATAAAAAAAAGGAAGAATTGGATAAAATAAATATTTAAAAAATCCAAATTTTGCAAATTGGATTTTCATATAAGGATAAGTTACCCCATGATAAGTATGAATTATTTTTTGATCTTTTTTCTTAAAATATCGTTTCAAACAATATCCCCAATTTGCATGAGAGTTTATGATTTCAAATTCTTTCCTTTCCAAATACCTTTTTACTTTTTTTGCAAAATAAAATTCCCTTAAGAAGGGATGTTTTCTAGATTTAATTTCAACGCAGTTTATTCCTTCAAAGTTATATTCCCTATTTTTATCTCCAGGATAAACCCAAGTGAAGTTCAAATTCAATTTTTTATCACAAGCATAGTTAATTAAATTTCTTTGATAAAGACTTATTCCCCCCAAGAAAGAAGGAGAGCTTCCAGAGACTAAACAGACTTTTTTCATTTCATCGTTTCCTCCAAATACCAGATACTTCATAAAATCCAGGAATTTTAAATCTGAGTCCAAATTTCTTTCTACTTGTTTGATTAATCGAAGAATAAATTAATTTGAATTTATTTTTAAATAAATCTAAGAATTCTTTTATATTCTTATATTCTTTTTCATGTGTTGGATCTAAAACAAATTTGCCATTGTTCATATATTTGTAGATTGCCCATGGTTTTTTGACGACTGAAGAACAATATAAGATTCCCTTTTCTTTAAGTAAACGTCCCATTTCTTCAACCATTTTTTTATCTGAACAAACATGTTCAATAACTTGAGAAGAATGAACAAAGTCAAATTTCTCTTTAAGGTTTGTATTGCAAACATCTCTGACATAAAACCTATTTTTTGGAAATTTAGCTTTAAGGCCCCAAATTCTTCTGGGTGAAATATCTATTCCTACAACTTTAATCGAAGGAAAATCTTTTTTTATTGCACTAATAAGGATTCCATCTCCGCAACCAAAATCTATCATTGATTTTATTTTTTCTTTTATTAAAATTTGTTTTATTTCTTTTGGAACTTCTTGGCTTTCTGTCGATTGAATAAACTTTTCTGAATATTTCTTATTTTTTTCTATTGCAGTTTCTTTCATTTAACTGCCTCATTATAAATTCTGTTTAATTTTTTATTTCTTTCTTTAATAGAAAATCTACCTTTACTGATTTCTAAAATACAATTTTTAGACATTTTTGCTCTGAGTTTTTTGTTTGTTATTAATTGTTCTGTTTTTTCAACAATTTTGTTAATTAAAGCATTTTCTATGTGTCCTAAACTATCATAAGAAAAGTTTTTAGGTCTTTCAATAACAAAGCCATTTTTTCTATCTTCAATCAATTCTTTCCTAGAGTCTCCATCAACAGTAATTGTTGGAATTCCAAAACTCATGGTCTCTAAAAAAGTAAAACCAAAACTATCAGAATAACCAGGATATATAGAAATGTCTGCCTTTTGATAAAGTTCAAAAACTTTTTTTTGAGGCATTAAATCATAAAATTTAATTTTTTTATTTTTAGAATATTTTTTCTTTATTTCTCCAGGAATAACTGAAACAAAAAAAGCCTCAACATCTTTATTTCTTTTAATTAATTTTTCTATTGCCTTTAATGCATGAAATCCACCTTTCTGATAAAAATACCTTCCAACGAAAATTAAAATTATTTTGTTTTTAATTTGTTTCTTCTTTACCATTAGAGGAACAGATGGAAAAACAAGTTCTATTTTATTTTTTAAAAAAGGAAAATTTAAAATAAACTCATCATAAACCTTTTTAGTCCAAGGAAGAATTTTTTTACAATTATTTCTTCTCAAAATTCTTTCAACTTTTTTTAAACCTTTCTTTGTTTTTTTAGTAGAGATCCATAATTGCCAAAAAGCCTCAAAATCCGCAACCCATGGTTTATTTTTGTTTTTACTTAAAAAATGGGCACAATGGATTAGATCATAATGACCCTTAGGACTTAGATGAGCATTTAATAGGGAAGGGGACAAAATTTGAGTATATCTCCTAATATTTTTTTTTAAAAAATTAGAAAACCAAAAAAATCTTTTTTTAGTTATTACCCCTTTCTGTTTAAAAATATTTAAATAGATTATCTTTTGAGAAGCCTTTTCCAATAAATATCTATAATAAGGTGAATCTGGAAATTTCCACGGATATTGCAAATAAATTTTTATTTTATTCATAATATGTTTTTAATAACCTCCTCAATTTCATTTACAAAATCCATCTTTTTCAAAGAATATTTCTTTCTTGAGGTTTGCTTAATTTTAACAAAATCACTCAAAGATTTTTCAATTTCTTTAACCATTTTTTTATCATCTTGTTTTTCTCTAATTTGGTGAAAATTAGGATGGTCTTTTATTAATTTAACATAACCCCCCTCATTTACAGCTATAAGGGGTTTTCCCGAGGCTAAAATTTCAAAAGGAATAATTCCAAAATCCTCCTCATAACCTAAAAATAAACCTGCAACAGAATTAGCAAAGATGCTATCTAATTCATTATTAGAAACATTAGTTTTTATTTCTATATTCTTTGTTTCAGATTGTAATTTTTGCAATTTTTTAAAATAATTTTTATTATCTATGTCTCCCACAATACATAATTTATATTCTGGATGATTCTTAACAAAGCCCTTCCACGCCCTGATTAAAATATCCTGCCTTTTTGGAGGATTTAATCTAGAACAATATAAGAATAATTTTTCATTTCTTCCCTTTTTCAAATTTTTAAATCTAGAGAAATCAAAAGGAGGATAAACAATAAAATTTTTCTTTTTACCAAGAATATTACTTTCTTTTGCTCTTTGTTTGCTTAGCTCAGAATTAAAAATTACCACATCTAAGTTTTTCCAAGAGAGTTTCTCCAAAAATTTATAAAGTTTTATGGCAAAAGAATAAATCATTTTTTTTAAAAAAGTTTTATTTCTCTTTTCCCATTCAGAGATGTTTTTATTTGCATATCTTAATGGGGTATGAATATAGGCAAGTGTTTTTCCTTTTAATTTATTTCTAAAGGTAATAAATTCACCTACCCCAGAAGTGGAAATTAAGAATAAATCATAATTTTGAAGGGGAATTTTAGAAAATAAACTTATTGGAAAAAATAATCCTCTTAATAAGTGCAATCTAGATAACTTAGCTCCAAATTTAGGGGCAATCACCCGAATCTTAAAATTTTTAAATTCTTCAAAAGTATTTTCCTGATCATAAACCCAAGTATATATATCTATTTTATATTTTGATTTTTTCATTAATTCAAGAACAGCTTTTTCGCACCCCCCTTTACTTTTAATCCAAGGATGAAAAAGGGCAATTTTTTTAACCATACTAATCTCTCTTTTTTCAACTTATTAAAGTTTATGAAATTATTTACTATAGTTTCTATTTTATAAATTCTAAATCATCTAATGATCCAAATTCTCCAGAAGTTTCTAAAAATTCGTTTCTAATTAAAATATTTTCCATTTCCCCAATTTCCCATATTTTGATAGGCCCATTAAATCCATTGTAGTAAAATGGATTTGGCAAAATTCCCTGAGTATGAACTAATTCAAATTCAGAATATTCTTCAAGAGGATCTCCCATCAAATATAATTTTACAACAAGGGAATCTTTTACTTTTTCAGATAAATATATTAAAGCCCCTCCAAAATCAATAGTTTGTCCTTGTGCACTCTCCCTCAAATTAGGATAGATGTAGGCTGTTGATTCTATCCCTTCTCCAAAATCAATTAATTCAGAGTTATAAAATAAATATTTTAAAGGAATCTCATATTGCTGATTATTATATACATAAATTCCTATTGGTTGAAGAAGCACTTCATCTTCTGTATGAACAATTACTGCTCCTAGAATAGTATTTCCT
>FLOH01001295.1_pt1 | contig 39847 bp, 51 predicted proteins | sample 756751 | NCBI WGS metagenome assembly FLOH01 (sample SAMEA4026879, study PRJEB14308) | marine metagenome | biome: coastal water; material: water | depth 74 m
GTGTATAAGAGACAGTGCGTGGGTGAAGGTCATAGGAATGTAATTTTAAAAGAAGGAGAAAACTGGGATTTGGTGCCGTGTCCTTATGATGCTAAAGGAACTTACACTATTACAAAGATCGACACATTACTAGAAAATATTACTGGAACTGAATCTTTATTCATCCCTCATCACTCTGCTAAAAGTATGGCTACAATGAACTGGAGTAGTTACAAAGATCACCCTAATCAACCATTAGTTGAAATGTACAGTTGGCATGGTAACTCGGAAGTTTCTGGAACAGATATTTCTCCTTTTGGAATTGGTGCACAACAATATGGAAATGGATTTTATGTAAGAGAGGCTCTTGCAGCAGGGTACAAATTTGGATTTACAAGTGATAGTGATAATCACTTTGGTCAAGCTGGTGGGAACACAAAGGCTAATGGAGACAGATATTTTGCAAAAATGGGAATAACTGGAGTTTATGCTAAGAACTTGAATAAGGATCAGATATGGAAAGCACTAACTGAAAGAAGAACTTTTGGAACAACCGGTGGAAGATTATTAGGTTTCTTTGAAATAAATAAACATTTTGTAGGAGATGATTTTGTTACAAATAAACTGCCTCATGTTAAAGCTATTTTAATTAGTAATAGTCCTTTCACAGATGTAGAGATCTATAGAGATGGTGAAGAACAAGTTTACTATGCACAACCTAATTCAACTAAGTTTGAATTTGATTGGACAGATACTAATGTTACAAGTGGTGAGAGACATAGTTATTATGTTAAGGGAATTGATCAAAATAGAGACAGAATTTGGATAAGTCCTATTTGGGTTAATTATACTATTTAATAATCAACTTCTTCTACAGATACAGGTATTAACTTCCTAAACAATATTATTGCTGCGGAGAATAATACAAGTATTCCTACTGATGCTATGAATGTTTGGAAATCCGCAGGTATATCTGAATAAACTAATATTAATGCTAAGTAAGCTAAGAAGTTAATCGGCAATTTTGAGCTTAAGCCGTATGCTAAACCTTCTGGAAGTATATGCAAAAAGTTGATGAATGTTAACATTATAGCCATAATTGTTACTGCCAAAGCTATTGCTAGTTTAGTGGTCATGCTCTCAAGCATATTGTTGTTAAAGAGGTATCTGAATATATCAACTGACACAAATAAGAGAACTAACGCATTGCCGTATGCAGAATTCCAACCCAACTCTTCTTGTTTATATCTTGAAAAATAAATTTCTGTTAAAAATAATGTTAAAACTAAGGGGACTGCAATCCACAGCATTTCTACATAATTTATTGGGGCCAATAAGAGTTCTATGAAACGATCAGCTAAATTAAATATAGAAAATCCTGTTGACTCTATCACCATATTTTAATTACATGTTTTTTGGTTAAAAATGTTACTATTTAAATGAAAGAAACATTTAAATCCTCTAACCTTAGGAAGGGGCTATGGTAGGAATTTTACAGGCCATTTTTTTGGGAATTGTGCAAGGTTTAACTGAGTGGTTTCCCGTATCTAGTTCTGGACATTTAGCACTATTTCAAAATTTGTTTGGTTGGGATGTTCCAGTTCTGTTTGATATTTATTTACACTTAGGAACATTAATAGTATTATTTATTTTTTTCTGGGATTTGATTAAAGATATTTGTGGAGATTTAGTTAGAATGGATTTTCAAACTGAAAATTCTAAGATGGCAGGATTCATTGTAGTTGGAACCATGGTTACAGGAATTATTGGAATGGCATTCCATGATTTGTTTACTTCGATGTTTACTAATCTACTAGGCATTGGATATGCATTTTTATTCACAGGACTGATATTAACTTTTAGCAATAAAAAGAGAATTCTAAGAAGAAAACTGAATTTATGGGACTCAATAATCATAGGCTTTTTCCAAAGTTTAGCATTAATTCCAGGAGTTTCTAGAAGTGGGGCAACAATTGGAATAGGATTATCCAGAGGAATAGATAGAGTAAAGGTTGCTAAGTTTTCATTCTTACTTTCAATTCCTGCAATAATTGGAGCTACAATAATCGAGAGTTTTGGCGTTAGTGAAATGGCCGTACCTTTCCTTATTGGAAACTTTTCTGTAGTCTTAGTTGGGGTGGTGTTCTCTGCAATTACAGGATATATCTGTCTTAAACTATTGATGAAATTAATAGAAAATGGGAAATTCCATTACTTTGCATATTATGCTTTTTCCATAGGAATAATCACTATACTCATATCAATTATAAAATAAAATGATTTCCCGGGGGGTGGTATCCCCGAGATATCGCAAAGACAAACCGAATGAACGGAGGTTTCAAATGCAAGTCGAGAGCTATCTTGACTTAATTATTTGATAGGTTAATTTCTTTATAAAGATAATTAAATTTTTGATAGTTAAATAGTGAAAAATAGTGAAAAATAGTTAAAATGTAGAACTAGCAAGGATTCTGTTCCCGTCCCTAGTTGTTTTAAGGACTTTATTTCTACCCACCTTTGTAACCCTTATTAACCCTAATGAATGGAGCTCTTCAAGCTTCTTCTTAGTTGTAGGGGCAGTAATTGTAAATTTAGCACCTATATCTTTGTAGGTAGCAGGTTTATTGATAGAATTACTATCTGAAATGAATTTTAATATGCTTTTTAGTTCATCAGAGATTGTTTCTGTAACTGTTTGTTGAGGAGGGGAATGAATTTCCTTTTCCAGTCGAGATAACTGCTTATTATTGAATATTTGAGGATCCACAGGGAGTAGCAATATCGCATTTTTGCCCATAATCTTATCATTGATATTTGTAATAAACTTTAAGAAATTTTCAAATCCATATTTGTTCATGATATAATCTGAACGATCCAGCAATAAAATTGATTTTTCATTTTTAGATAAAAACTCAACAATTGTTTTTTGGAGTTGATTAAGGTTGGAGGTGGACACTATTCCTTTTTCTTTTTCATCAGACAACCAGATCATATTCTTTTTTGGTATGCCATACTTTTGTTCTATAAGACTTAAGTTATCCCTAGTAATTAACAGTGGAGAGTAAATCTCTATTTTGCCCATTAGGATTTCATAAGCTTCTTCAGACGTAGGTTCTTTAATTAGATAACTTGTTCCAGATTCAATTATATATTTCTGCATTAGTTTTTCTTTTTTTCCTTGTAATGTAATGAATTTCTTTAATCTTGGACTTTCCTGTAAAATTTTTCTTAAGCTTAATACCATTTGGTTGAATGTTGAAGATAATTCAGATATCTCATCGTCTCCATCATCTGACTCAATTTCTATGTCAAAATTGCCTTTACTTAATTTGTGAGATGCTTCAGAAAGTAGATTTATTCTTTTGATAATAGTGGTTGTTAATGAAGACCAAACTGTGAATGTTGTAATTATTCCTATTAATGCAATCAGCAAAATCATTGAGATCGCAACTTTAACTGCAGCATTAGACTCTTCTTTTGCTAACTGTTTTATAACTGAAAGCTCTTCTAATGCTTCCTGTAAGGATTCCACAGCGTCAACTACATCTCTTTCTAGTTGTTTTGCAATGCTATACTGGACTAATATTGAGGATTCTTTGTAGACAATTTTGTTTGCTACATCTTCTGCCCTTTTGTCCATTAATCTTTTAGACAGTTGGTAAAAAGTGCTATGTTTGTTTGTAGCTTGAGAAACTTTTCCCTGTAGTTCTTTAGATCCTAAGTTGTAAACCCTATCTGATTTCCTTGCAAATAGCTCATTGATGTGTTCAAACTCAAATTCTAAGTCTTCTAGTGTTTCTGAATCTTCTTCTGTAGAATATTTTTGCACAATATAGTTACTTCTCCAAAGAATACTGATCATATCTTGGACATCTGTTTCAGAAGGGTTTACTTCTTCTGTGATTTTGTGTAATTTACTGTTAATCCTTAAAGTGTATACTGTTGTTACAATTGCGCTGATTATTAGAAATGCTACTATTATTGAGAATCCTAGTAATAATTTCTTTCCAATTTTCATAGATTTCTGAATGATACAGTGTTTATATGATTTTCTTGGTAAGTTTTAAATAAATGACTTTATAGGAAATGGTATGAATGATTATTTAGATCTCATAACCAGGTATATTTTAGCCGTTTTAATTGTTTTATTTAGGGATATTTTATCTCCTGCAATAACCTCCGCTTCTGCTTATTTGTCATATTTAACCCTAGCTCCTTTTGGTGCGGACTTGAATGTGAATGTTATATCTTTGGGATTTAGAGCTATAGAGTATATTGAGGCTTGTGCAGCTGTAGGGGCGTACATTTTTTTATTACTTCTTATTTTATTTACTAGAAATATTGACTTAAAAAAAGGGATTAAACTATTTTTAGTTGGGTCTTTATTAATATTAGTTGCAAACTTGATAAGAATAGATATTTTGGCATATTTATTGATTAACAATAATGTTAATCTCTTTTTAACAATGCATATGTTGACATGGAAAATCTTGTCTGGAATTTATGTGGCATTTGTTTGGATTTACCTAGTAAGAAAATATAATGTAGAAGAAACTCCAATAATTAGTGATTTTAAATATTTAAAGAAAAAGTCTTTATTTTGAACCTTGCAGCGTAATAAGATCTTTTGTTGTTAATTTCTTTTTATTTTTGATTTTTTCTTCAACTTCTTTTACTCTCTCTTCTATGAGTTTAGCAGTGTCTATAAAAGATTCCCTTACATGTTCTTTATCATAAGAATTATCTCTTCTTGGTTTAATCTTCTTTTTCTTTGGAGGTTGTTGTTCTCCTGATTCTTTTAATGCTTGATTTAATTGAGAACTTAATTTAGAAAACTCTGTTTTGAACTCTATGAATTTCTTGAATGCTTGCCTTTGTTCTTTCTTTAAGCTGTTTACTTTCTTCGAGTTAATTAGATAATCTTTGAACTTTTTCTTATTCTCATTAAGTAAATCTTTTAGTTCTGCATGATGTTTATCTGCACCATCTTTAGCTTCGGTGAGTGTCTTTGAAATTTCACTCATTTGGGATTTAAAATCTGAAACTTCTCCTGCTTCCATAACTGCTTTTCTTAGCTCTTTGATCTCCCTCATAAGTTTTTTTTCTTTGTCCATAGAGATCGCTTCTGTTTCTACAGTGTATTCTAGTTTGTCTAATCTGCTCTTTAGAGCTGCAGGATTTGAACTTCTTCCAAATTTATTAGTTAAAGAATCTCTTTCCTTTACTAAGTCTTTTGACAATGTCAATTGTTCTCTGAAAATCTTGTTTAAATCGTCTCTTTTTATTTTGAGTTCATTTTCTCTTTTCTTTTCAGTTTCAATTTCAGGATTAACGGCCTTTAGAATTTTAACTAATTCAGAAATCTTTTTATTGAGCTCTTCTTTTTTATTAAACCACTCTTCTTTTTTAGAATTTAATTCTGCTACTTTAGTCTTCAGACTAGCAATGTCTTGTTTTATATTTTCTTTGGATGTTTGTACATTATCCTTAGTTTTTTCTTCTACCATTTTAGTGTTATACACGCAAATTTAGAAGCAGTTGTAAAAAAAAGAAAAGGGTTGAGGTTCTATCCGAATAGAGCCCCAAGTCCAGCAGCCGCTTCATCAGCAGACTTCTTTACTTCTTCTTCTTTCTTTTCTGCTACTGGTGCTGCGCTACCTGCATTTGCTGCGGGAGCTGCTGCCACCGGTGCAACAGATGCTTCTTTAATAGCTGTATCTATGTCAACATCACTTAATGCAGCAACTAATGCCTTAGCACGTCCATCGTCTGGTGTGCCACCTGCTGCTTGAATGACTTTCTTAACTGTGTCTTCTTCTATTTTTCCGCCTAGTTTATGTATCAACATTGCGGCATATACGTATTCCATTTTTTTGGGTTATTCCTCCAAGTGAATATTAAATCTCTCCGTTACTTTTTTGATCTTTGAGAGTATTAATGAGCTTGTTAACGTCTTGTTCGTTATTTAACTCTTTTTTGACATCCGAATCTCCTTTGATTCCATTGCCCAGTATTTTGTTTGCTATGTTAGCAACATCTTCCATTTCCGTTTTTACGTCTTTTGGTTGCTCTTCTGTGGCCTTCTCTTGCACCTTTACGGGAGTTTCCTCAACTGGCTGTTCTGTTTTTGGAGCTTCTTCGGACTCAAGTGTTTTTTCTTCAGTCTTAGGCTGTTCTACTGGTTCAGGAGCCTTTTCTTCTTTAGGAACTTTAGTGTTCAAATTTGAAGCAGTTGTTTCAGCTTTAGCTAAAATTCTTCCAATAGTTTCTGAGGTAACAATATTTGTTGAATCTGCCAATGCTAAAGATTCTCTTTGGGCCTTGTTGATTAAGGGTTTAACAGTTTCTGAATTCAAAATCCCTAAATGCATTGCAAGTGCGAATGACTCTGAGTAAGCTGCCTTGATGTTGCCAATATACTCTTCTTCATCAACAGCTAAGATAGATTTGTCTAGGATTTCTCCATTTTCATAAGTTAACATTAAGTTTAAACCAATTTTCATAGGCTCAATGCCTAGTTTTGCAAGTAAACTTGCTACTTGTTCAGAGATTTCATCTCCTTCCTTAACTAGTATTTTGTCATCTCTAAGATGAATTTTACCATTTTTTACTTCGGTCTTCATTCCTAACATTCCAAGCTCACCAATCATAGGTCCTGGAGTGAAAGGAGTTTCACCAGCTTCAACACCTAAATCATTAGGAGCTCTTTGTCCAGGTTTTGCAGCTGCGGAAGCTTTACTCTTTTCTAATTTTTTGTAAAGTAAGAATGGGTCTTCGTTTGTGAATAATAGTGCGGGAATTCCTTTCAATTTTTCTTTTATTTGATCTATATTTTTTTGATCCTTCATTTCGTCAATGGCCTTACATATTAATCTTTTTTTAGTAGGCTTTAAGAAAATTGAATCGCCTAATGCGAACTTAATTCTTTGTAGCATAAGTGTAGGTAAACCTTCTAAGTTAACTATGCCTGCTACTTTGTAATCTTTGAATAATCTCTTTATTTCTTCTATTTCTTGTTTCTTTACATCGGAGATGTGGGGAGCATAGGTCATTTCTTAACACCCTGGTTTTCACCAACTACAACCGGTTTCCCCATAGAAGTCTTAATTAAAATATTTTTGATATTATTTTTTTCTTGAGGAATGTGATGTACAACATAGTTGTAAATTGCTAATGCATTTTCTGCAAGTTCTTCATCTTTTAAGGTTGAACTACCAATACTTGTTTTGATTGTTAATTCATTTTTAGTTTCAATTTTTACCAAATTTTGTAATCTTGTAACAATGGGTTTTAGGTCTGCTGTAGATGGAACAACACAGCCAGCCTTAGGATTGGGCATCATCCCTCTAGGACCTAGGACTCTACCGAAAGTTTGTGCAACCTTTGGCATAATGTTAGCTTGGGCGATAAAATAATCTGTGTTGTTTGCTAATTTTTTAATTTGTTTTTTAGTTAAGTTTTTGAAATCTTCCAACAAAACAAAACCGTCACAACCTGCTTTTGCTTTTGTAATTAACGCTTGATCAACTAATGCTGTAACCTTTACTTTTTTCCCCCTTTGATGAGGTAATTGTATAAATGCTAGAATTTTTTCATCTTCTTTTTTTAGGTTTAGACCCTTTAGATTAATAACTAAATCTATTGATTCTGAAAACTTTCTTTCTTTAGAATTCCCTCTAGCTGTTTTGATTGCTTGAATTATTTCTTTATTATCCATTTTAAATCTCTACTACTGGACTTTGGGTCCGTCCTTCCGGAACGCAGACAGTGTCTGAGTAGTTTTTGAGTAGAATTTATTTGAGATTTGGATTTATAAGTGTTATGGTATGATCAAGTTTAAAAGTAATATTGGTTCTTAAAATTTTGATTATTGAATGGCTATTATTGAAAACCCAAAAAAAATTGATAAAAGGACTGTTGGATGTATAATGACTTTTGAAGGAAATTATTTACTTGAACATAGGTCTAAGGATAACTTCTGGTGGAGTGTATCTGGAGGAATTCATGGAACAGAGTCTTCTGAGGAAGCAGTTATAATAGAATTATTGTTTGAAACTACATAAGGAAAAAATAACTAATCCAGTTTAGCAACATATATTTTTTCAAAGTCAAAAGATTCTTCTGCTAGAATTTTAAATGAATAATATTTCTTAGCTATTTCTTCAGTTTTCCCAGATAAGGAAGAGTATAATAGTAATATCCTCCCATTTGTTTTTAGGTGATATTTTGCTTGTTTTAAGAATTCTTCAATGATCTCAGAGCCTTTTTCGCCACCCGTCGTTGCTAAAGCAGAATCTTCTGGTTCGTCTGGATCTGTAGGTAAATATGGTGGATTAAATAATATTAAATCAAACTGTTCGTGAACATTTTCGAATAAGTTTGATAAAATAGTTTTAATTTTTGGATTGTTTAGATTATCTATACATTCGGGGTTGATATCTACGGCCGTGATGTCATGGGCTATTTCTGAAGCAGTAATTGCCTGTATCCCTGAACCAGTCCCCATATCTAGGACTTTGTCTGCAGATTTTACTTCTTTTTTTACAATCTTTTGTAGAAGGAATGAATCTTCTCTAGGCTCATATATCATTTGATTGATTTACAATACTCTTTTACTCTGCTAAGAATTTGAGGTAAATAATATTTTTTAATTCTCTCTTCAAAAACTACATCTAAGTTTTCAAACTCTGCAACCCTATATTCATTTTTTATTTTTTCTATTAATTGTAAATCTTTTAGACGTTTGATCTGTCTTCTTATGTTTGATGCTGCAACACCATTTACACCAAGTTTATTTTTCTTCCTAGATGAAATTACTTTTTTTTGAACCTCTTCAGAGGTTATCATGTTTTTCTTCTTACTTGTGTCAACTATACACTGGAGAACATCTACTACCACATCTCGAGAGTCTCCGGGTTGTAATAATCCGAGAGATAAACAAAGCATCCTGGTTGATTCCCTCTTAGACATTTTGTAAGGTTTTTCATACCTTCGAAGGGTTATCTCACTCAAAGGAATATCTTTTGATATTTTTTTAGGCATAGCTACTTGTTTGTTAAAGATGTTTAAAAGTTTTTGTATTTAACATTAATTTTGAGGAGATAATTATATTAAGGTAGTCTGTAATGAACATTTATGGATGAATTCAATGAACTTGTTAATGAATTATTAAGCTCTAAGAAATTTTCTAGATTGGGTGGAACTTATCTAAAGAGTGTCGTGTTAGGTTTATATGGTTCTGAAAATCTAGAAATTAAAAAAGAATATAAAACTTTTTTAAAAAAGGTTAAAGAATTCTTACATAAAACTTACACAGTTTATCAAATTAGTAATCAAAGTAAGAAAGAAAAGATTTTGAAAAAGATTTTGAATTGTAAAGATAACTCTGAGCTAATTGAACTACATTTAGAAATGCTTCATTGCCATTCATCTACAAGGGAAAGAAAAGGAATGTATGAAGAAATGTATTCTGTAATTTTCAAAGGATTAAAAAAACCGAAAAATATTTTGGATTTTGGTTGTGGGTTGAATGTATTTTCATTGCCATTGATAGGATTTGATGGATTCGATTACATTGGTATGGACACTGGTAAAGAGGATATTTTGCAGATTAACAATTACTTAAAATTTTCAAAAAAGAAGTATAATTTTTCTGGAAAAGGCATTGAAATTAATGCTTTTGAAAATGACTATTTCAAACAAATACCTAAAACTAAATTTGACATTTGCTTTTTGTTAAAGATGGCAGATGTTTTAGATTATGGAAGGAAAGACCATAAAAAAACAGAAGAATTTGTAAAAAAAATAAACTCTAAAAAATTGATAGTTAGTTTTCCTACAAGAACTATATCTAATAGAAAGATGAATAACCCTAGAAGAAGATGGTTTGAGTTAATGCTTAAAAGATTAAAATATAAATTCAATTATTTCGAGATGTATAATGAATTTTTTTATATTGTACAAAAAAATTAACTTTGAATTGCCTTGCATTTTGCACAAAACATCCATGTGAAACCTGCAACGAGCACGTTATCGCAAGCTGGACAACCACACTTGTTACACTGTTTAGCAAATTTAATATCTGTCACTTTAGCCACCTTGCGAATTGATTTGTGGAGGGCTTATAAGTCTTGTTAGCTAAGTTTTAGGATATTAAGATTGGATATAACCCTTCATTAGAAGTCTTCCCATTGTAGATATACCTAATGCAATTTTTCCATTTTTTTCTGTCACATCTATTAGTCCTAATGTCTTTAATCCTTCTGATTTTAAAGTTCCATTTATGTGGTATGAAACTAGTGGGGGGCTCATTTTTATTTTTTTACTAAGCTCTTCTAATGATTTGCAACAAGTTTTATCTTCAAATAAAACTCTTAATATGTCTAACTTTTTTTCTGTCAAAGTTTTGTAATATGAAAATTTTAATATAGGTAGCAACATTGTTTCTCCACCCATTACAGCAAATGCTTTCAAACCATTTACGAATGCTGCAGAAGTCATGGCACATTGTGAGTTTCTATCTCCTGAAGAAGTATTTATTATAATTTCATTTCCTTTTTCTTCTTCTGAAATTTTAGAAACTTTTTCAAAAATACCCTCCCAAAGATTACCTTTTATGCTGACTATCTTAACGGGGATGCTAAACTTCTCTAATTCCTTACTGGCTTTTTTTGCTTCTTTTACTTGGTCGTCTGATGCTAACAATATTACTCTGCTTACAGGGAAATCTCTAAGACCCACATATAATGCATCCATATTGTCCCCTACAGGAGCTAAAACTATCTTATTTTGCATAAAATAATGTGGTTTGATTAGTTTATAATTGTTTCATTACATGTCCAAACGCCTAATTTTTGGAGTCTTGCTTTGTGTTCTAATTCTTTAAGTTCTTTGTACTTTTTGGTGTCATATGCATATTTATCATAAACTCTTGCGTATCCGTTTAGAACTAAATATTTATTTATGTCTTGATCTTGGGTATGAATATATCTTAACAGTCGCCCGTATCTTCCTTTGTTAGTGTAATCTTTTTCTAGGTAAATTGTTTTGTTTAATGTTAGTTCAGTTAATTTATCTTTAGCTTCTTGATAATAACATTCTTTCTTTTCGGGAGTATTTATTCCAGACAATCGTATTTTCTCAGAAGTTTCTATCTTTAATGTATCTCCATCAATCACATCAATTACTAAATAGGGGCCATCTAAATTTGAAGAAGGTGTACAAGATGTTAGAAATAGTAATAAAATTAAATAATTTCTCATGAAAAATTATAATTTTCTTAATTTAAAACAAAAACTATAATTAGTTCGGAAATAACTTATTCTAGGTGTAAAACACTTGATCAAACGAATCCTTTATTTGAAATATTGTATTTCATCTTTTATCTAGAGTCTAATAAAATATCTTTAGATGTAATCTTGGCTTTGGCAATATCTTTTGCAGCTATTCCCTTGATAACTTCACTAATACTTTCAGTAGACATATTCATATCTAGGATGGGAGAAGTCATAAATTTAATATTTTTAGACTTATTTATTTCACTTGTAGGTATAATTTTAGCATCATTATTTTGGTGGTATATTAAAAAAACTAAAGCCGTGGTATGGTTTGAGTACAGTTACTAGCAAGTCTTAAAAAATGAAGAGGCTTTGAGAATACTATGACAGAATTAGTTGCATTTCTTAGTACAGGCAAGGGCACATGGGGCCATGTAAATAGACTTCTTTCTGGGATTAAAGGAGAAAAGTGGGATAAGGTAATTTTGCTAACGAATGATTTTGGAATTCAAAATTTTAAGGCGGAGGAAGGTGTTGAGCTTATTGAATTAACTAGTAAAGACTTGGATGAACTAAGCACGGAAATTCAAACCAAATTAAAAGAAAAAATAAATGGAATGGAAATAGCTGTTAATTTTGTTTCTGGTGATGGCAGAGAACATATGGCCTTAGTGAGTGCATTGATAAAAATGGGAATTGGATTTAGATTAGTTGGACTTAATAAAGAAAGTAATATTATTGAACTTTGATTTTTTCAAGTGTTTTTTTTAGATCTCTTGGCAATTCTGAGACTAAATTTAGTTTTTTATTTGTTATTGGGTGATTAAACTTTACTTGGGAGGCATGTAAAAATTGTCTTTTTAGGTTTCTTGAAATCTTTTTGTTTTCCTCTGTATTGCCATATATTCTGTCTCCTAAAACTGGGAAACCTCTTGAAGATAACTGCACTCTTATTTGGTGCATCCTTCCTGTTTTAAGGGTTAATTCTAGTAAAGTATAATTTTTAATGTATTTAACGACTTTGTACATAGTTTCACAGTATTTTGCCAAATTGTTTTCCTCGTTCGAAACTTTCATTACAGGAATGAAATTATTTGTGCCTTTCACTAAATAGTCTTTGAATGTGCCCTCCTTTTGTTTGATTCTGCCAATTGCCAATGCAAAATATTTTTTCTCTATATTCCTTGATTTTGTCATTTGATAGAGTAAGGGATTTATTTTTGAATTTTTTCCAACAATTATTATTCCAGAAGTATCCTTGTCTAACCTGTTTCCTAATGAAATTGTAAAATCCCCGTGAAGATAATAGTTTAATTGATTAACTAAATTGTTTTCATTAACACCTATCCCTCCTTGTGAAGCTAAAAATGGTGGTTTGTCTACAACAATCATATCTTCATCTTCGAAGAGTATTTTGAAAGAAGTTTTGTGCACTACACCCTTAGTATGATATCCAGTTATTTGTTCTGGCGAAAGAAAAATATTGATTACATCTTGGGGGTTTAGTTTACAACTTGGCTTTTGTTTTTTTCTGTTAACTTTTATTTTGCCAGTCCTAATCCATTTGAAAATCTCAGACAAGGTTGCAGATGGATATTCATCCATAAGGAATTTGTCTAACCTTGTGCTTTTCCCATCAAACTTTATTTCTTCCATAATGGGGAACAACATCTTCCGATTATAAAGTATCTGGTAAAGAGGGCATAAGATTAATAATAGGTAATGTTATTCTTAGATTATGGGTATTTTTGATGATATGTTGGGGGGTGATGAGAGTTTATTTTTAGATAGTATTGCTCTTGATGTGGACTATATGCCCCCTGTAGTAAAGCACAGGGAGGGAGAACAAGGCTACATCGCTCAATGTCTTAAACCCTTATTTAATAGAAGAAGCGGCAAGAATGTTGTTTTAAGTGGATCTCCGGGAGTAGGTAAAACTGTTGCAACAAAACATTTGATTGATGAGTTGAAAGAAAAAAGTGGGGATATTAAATCAGTGTACATCAATTGCTGGAAGAAGGATACACCTTACAAAGTTGTTTTAGAGATGTGTAGCCAGTTGGGATTTAGATTCACTATGGGTAGGAATACTGATGAATTAATTAAGGAAATTACAAATATATTGAATAAAAGTCCTTGTGTTATTATTCTTGATGAGGCAGATAAGATAGATGATCAACAAATATTTTATACCTTGTTTGAAGATATATTTACTAAGTCTATTATTTGTATTACTAATGAAAAGGATTGGTTAAGTAAACTTGATGAGAGGGTTAGAAGTAGGATGCTTGCTGAAGTTGTAGAATTTAATGCATATAATTGTGGAGAAATTAGAGACATTCTGTCTGAAAGGGTTAAGTATGCATTTGTTCCAAATGTTCTTGAAGATGCAGCTTTTGAAAAAATAGTTGAAAAAACATTTGAGATAGGGGACGTAAGATCTGGATTGTTTTTATTAAAAAATGCAGGGGAAGAAGCAGAAGGAAAGTCTAAGAGAAAAATCGTACTTGCAGATGCAGAAAAAGCAATTGGGAGGTTGGATGAGTTTCAGAGAAAGAGTTCGACCCAGTTAGGTGAAGAAGAAGAGTTTATTTTAAAAATTGTTAAAATCAATTCTGGATTGACAAGCAGTCAAATGCATATAGCTTACCAAAAAGCTGGTGGAAAGCAAGCATACACTACATTTCAAAGGAAGCTAAAAAATCTTGGAAATAATGGGTTTATTACATTGAATGAAATTAATGTTGGGAAAGGAAGATCTACTAAAGTTACATTTGGTTTAGCTGAAAGTGAAAAGAAATTAGCTGATTTCTCCTAATTTTGAGGGCATATACTGTATTTACTATCCTTGTAGAGTTTTCTTTTAAAATATAAGATGTTTTAGATGTTTATTACTGGAGGTGGTCTAAGTGATCATAAAAATAGATTTAAGTCATGAGAATATTGAAAAAATAACAGGTGAAAGGTTGAGAACTCTTAGGACTGAAAGTTTTAATAACAACTTTTATGATACTGATTCTTTGGAGCTCTTAGAAGAAAATGATGAGATTGATTCATTTGAGAGTGGATTTATGAGTGGATATCTCAGTGCATAGTCACTGAGAAAGTTATAAAAAGATGTGCCCTAGTCTGCATTAGATGAAAATATTATTTTTCACTGATGTGCACTCTGGAGTGAATTTTGGAGAGTATTATATAGAATGTAAGGAAGATCTTGAAAAAAAGCTGAATCTTCTTGTTGATAAAAGTAAAGATTGTGACATCATGGTTTGTTGTGGAGACTTAAGTTATTTTGGTGAAGATTTAGATACATCTATAGAAATTTTGAAAAAATCAAATAAAAAATTATTAATTATTCATGGCAATCATGAAGACGAAAATAAATTGAAAAAGTTATGTGATAATGAAAAAGTTATATTCTTACATAAACAATCTTTGAAAATAGGAGATGTTACTTTTGCAGGTTACGGAGGAGGTGGCTTTGATGCAGTTGATGAATGTCTTGAAAACTGGGCAAGGAATTTGAAAAAAAGTGTTGAAGGAAAATTTGTATTTTTTACTCATGCTCCACCATATAATACTAAACTAGATAATCTTCCATTATTGGGCCATAGAGGCTCTAAAAGTATCAAGAAGGCAATACAAGAATTAAAACCACTTATTTTCTCATCTGGACATTTTCATGAAACATTCCTTGTTGAAGATAAAATTGGCGAAAGCAGGTTAATTAATCCTGGAGATAAGGGAATAATAATAAAAATATAAAAAAAAGAAAAAGGAAGACTTAACGTCTCCTTTTTACAACTTTTCTAGCAGCAGTTTTTCTTGCTGTCTTTCCAGCAGCAGTTTTTCTTACTGTTTTTCTAGCAGCAGTTTTTCTTACTGTTTTTCTAGCAGCAGTTTTTCTTACTGTCTTTCTAGCAGCAGTTTTTCTTACTGTCTTTCTAGCAGCAGTTTTTCTTCTAGCAACCATTTATTATTCACCTCTTTTTTTTGTTCATTCGGATATGATAAGGACAATGAATTGGGTGTCCTACTGTTTTAAGATATATTTTTCCTTAAATAGTTTTCTGTTTATACATTGTAGCACACTTTACAAGTTATCACTTACACATTAAGAAAAAAGTGGGATTTTGTCTTAAGAAAATAATTTTTGATAGTTTAAAAAAATAATTTTCTTAACTTCATCAACATCTAATCCTTTGATTTCTGCAATTTTTTCTATAGTTTGTTTAACAAAAGAAGGCTCACTTCTTTCTTCTCCCGCAGGAGATAAAAATGGAGAATCTGTTTCAGTTAACAGATTATTTATTGAAGTTTGTTTAACAATTCCTTGAAAATGCTCACTTTTACCAATATTGGCAGGTATAGACATAGACCAGTTGTTTTGTTCTATTCTTCTTGCAAGCTTAAAGTTGCCAGAAAAACAATGAAAGTTAACCTTTTTTACACCTAACTCTTCTAAAATTTCGATACATTCTTTTTCTGCTTTCCTTGAATGAATCACAAATGTTTTGTTTAAAGATTTCAATGACGAAACTAATTTTTTAAAAAATCTAATTTGTTTTTCTCTTTGTTCAGGTTCAGTGCTTAATTGAAAATCTAAACCTACTTCTCCAATTCCAACAATATTATCTTTTTGAGATTTTATGAAATCTAGTTCTGCATCTAACTCTTTGTCGGACATTTCTAATGTTTCTGTAGGGTACAAACCTAATGTTGCTTGAATAGACTTGTGTTTTTTAGAAAGTTCTAGGACTTTTAGGTTAGATTCGTGATTCGTTCCCGCATTAATCATCGAAACTAATCCTGCTAGTTCAGATCTTTTTATTACCTCATTGATGTCGCTATCAAATTGAGGAAAATACAAATGGCAATGAACGTCAACTAACATGTAATCTAGTGTTAATATCTATTTAAAAAATTTTAGAATGAAATGAATGGTTTTACTATGAACATTAAAAGCTGCCATAAGTAAGGTGCTAAATTAATTAATATTAATAATATTGAAACTAAGCTTACTATTGACCAATATTTCTTTGCTTTTTTCTTATCTTTCATAATCACACATAGACCTGTTAAAAGCATTCTCCCACCATCTACTGGTCCTAGAGGCAAAAGATTGAATAATCCTACACCCCAACTAACAACCCATAACCAAAAGAACAGCATATGAGTCCACTCTACTGCTGGTGGAACAAATGAACCATATTTTGAAACTACTTCTTGATTTGGCGACCGATTTAACATAAAATTGGACACACCAATGAAACCTTTACTTGAGTTTTCTGGGTTTTGCGCAGCAACTATACTAAACTCTCCTTTATTAGTTCCAATTAGTGCATTGTCTCCAGGTTTTAGATCAAGAGTTGCTTTTGAGAAGTCATCAAAGTCTTTTATCTCATGTTCATTAAAATGGTTTATTATAAATGGAACTTCTACATTAGTTCCTTCCATAGGATAATCACCCAATAAACCGTTTACAGTTATTCCATCTGGAACGAAAACTGCCGCTTGTAGAGGAAGTGTAATAAATGTCATGACTGCAATGAATAAAAATCCAGTCAATATATTTGAAAAGGGACCTGCTGAAAAAACTGCAAGTTGTACTTTTTTGCTTTTTTTACTGATTTGCTTCTCATCGGGCTCAACAAAAGCCGCAAGTATTGGACCAAATAATGCAAAACCAGAGCTTTTTACTTTAACATTGTATAACCTTGCATAGATACCATGCGAAAACTCATGAATTACTGCAATTATTAGTATTGCAAGTATCCAATGCATAAAAGATAAAACTGGTAATCCAGGCATAACTTTTATTCCTGGAAGTACTGGGGCCACTGCTGGAACTGCACCTGCAACAAACAATAAGTCAAATGTTCCCTTGAATAACCAATAGAATATAAGGCCCATTCCCATGAATCCTGTAAAAATACTAAGATAAGCTAGTAAATTTAATAACCTTGGAAACTTTTTTGCAATCTTATCCATTAATTTCAAACCTAATTGGGTTTTGTATAATGCAAAAATCTTGCCATGAAACTCAAATTTGGATTTGTTTCTAAGAATGTATAAAACGAGAAATGTGTAAAAAACTAATGCTAAGGTTAGATCTAAATTCATATTTTATCTCTTGGTGTTATCTAGGATTATTTACCAGATACTTTAATCTTTCTTAATGCTCTAAAGCTTTTTCCGTCACATGATCTACATTTAACTACTTTAAGAACTACTTTCAAAGGAGAAGTTCTTTGTTTGGCCTTACACCTTTTGCAAACAAAAATTCCTTTAATTTTTCTATCTTGAGCTTCTTTAAATTTTGCCATTTTAGTCTTTCTTTACTTGTTTCATCAACTTGTCATTTAGGATAACCCAGTAAATAATATTTATGCCTTCAACTATGTCTTCTTTTAAGTCTGTAGGTATTTTTAAATCAAATGTTTCAAAGGATTTTAAGTCCATAACGCTTGCCGTATCGCCTGCAACCGATATAACTTGTGCAGTTTCTTTCTCTATAATAGGACTGTCCATTCTGTCGTGTCCAGTTTTTATAAATATTTTTTTTTGGCCATCTATTATTCCAGAAGCCTCTATCCTTGACTTTGCGTGACCGTGCTTACCTGGCCTTGATATTTGAATACTTTTTATTGTGCAAGCTACACCATCAACAATAACGTAACTTCCTACCTTTAAACTTCCAACATCAATGGGTTTTGTGCTCATTCTGAAGTTGTCTTCAAAGCCATTTATAAGTATTTTGCTTGGTAGAGCCAATAAGTTTATAAAAAAGGGATTTGAATGATGAAATATGCAAAATTATTTTAGATCTGCGATTACAATATCAACAGGATTAGTTTTGAGTTATGGATCTGCATTTGCAGCTGAATCAGGAGATGTAGGAATTTTTCTATTGGATAATAGGGGATTATTGGAATCGTCTTTGGCTAATGAACCATTGAGAGCACCGTTACCCGTTCCTCAAAAAGAAAGTTCATTTGAACATTTTGAAAATGCTTATGTTGAACGAGATAACCTTAATTCTTTTTTAGAATGCCTTAGCCTTCAAGAGAAGGTGGGATGTAATACTCAATCTAAATGGAATAGAACTAAGACTAGATCTCATAGAAGAGTTGCAGTTCAAAGGACAATTAAATAAAAGAATAAGGTTTAAATATTAAGAACAGGAGTTTTATAAAATGATTAAAAAAGGCGACTTTATTGAAATTGATTTTGTGGGGAAAATTAAAGATAGCGGTGCTATTTTTGATTTAACTAAAAAAGATGTTGCTGAAAAGGAAAAAATTGCAAACAAAAGTGCAGACTATTCTCCAAAGATAATTTGTATTGGAAATGGTGATGTTGTTAGTGGATTAGATGATTTCATTGTTGGGAAAGAAGTAGGCAAAAGTTATGATGTAGACTTGAGTATTGAAAATGCATTTGGTAAAAAGGAAGCTAAATTAATCAAGATGTTACCATTAAGCACATTCAAGAAACAAAAAATGAAACCTTTTCCAGGGCTGCAAGTTAATATAGATGGAATGTACGGAACAATTAGAACGGTTTCTGGTGGAAGAGTTTTAGTAGATTTTAATCATCCGCTATCTGGAAAAGAATTGCATTATGATTTAGACATTAAAAGTGAAATAAAGGATGATGCCCTTAAGATTAGAAGTGTGCTAAAAAGTATGCTTTCTAGGGACGTGGACTGCAAAGTTACAGAGGGAATAGCTGAAGTAGACTTAGATCTTCCAGAACAATTTCAAAAATTATTAGAAGAGAAAATTTGTAGCATAGTTAAAACAGTTAATAAAATTAATTTTGGGAAGGCCTCTGATAAAAAAGAGGTTAAAAACAAAAAGTAACTACTCAAAAATAATTAAGTTTATATACCGATTTTGTCATATTCTAGTTAACGTTCTAAACGAAGTGAAACCTCATGGAAAGTATGATTCAAAGTGCAAGATTGGCAGGAGCAAACCCTGAACATTTAAAGAGCACTCGTACTTCATTTGATGAAGAATTGGAAAATCTAGTAAAGAATCAGTCTGCTAGAATTAAAGTTATTGGTCTTGGCGGGGCAGGAAATAATACTATTAATAGAATTAAAGAAGTAGGCATTGCTGGAACTGAAACAATTGCAGCTAATACTGATGCCCAGGATTTACTTTATACTGCGGCAGATTTTAAGATTTTACTTGGAAGAGAAAGTACGCTTGGACTTGGAGCTGGTGGAAAACCTAATGTAGGTGAAGAAGCTGCAAGGGAAAGTGAGCATGAGATAAAGAACAAACTGCAAGGTGCAGATATGGTATTCATTACTTGTGGGCTTGGTGGAGGAACAGGAACAGGAAGTGCCCCTGTTGTTGCAGAGGTTGCTAGAAAAATTGGTGCATTAACAATTGCAATAGTTACAATCCCTTTTCAAATGGAAGGCCAAAATAGATATCAAAATGCATTAGCAGGTTTAGAAAAATTAGAAAAAAATGTGGACACATTAATTGTTATTCCTAATGATAAACTATTGGAGTTAGCCCCGGACTTACCATTACAAACTGCATTCAGAGTAGCGGATGAAATATTAACAAGTTCTGTTAAGGGGATTGCAGAGCTAATTACTAAAACAGGATTAGTTAACTTAGATTTTGCAGATATTAAAGCTGTAATGGGTCAGGGCGGAGTTGCTATGATAGGTGTTGGTGAAAGTGATTCTGAGAATAGAGCTGTTGAAAGTGTTGGAAAAGCATTATCAAATCCATTATTAGACATTAATATTAGTGGTGCAAATGGTGCATTGGTTAATGTTTCTGGTGGACCGGATATGACTTTAGATGAAGCAAAAACTGTGGTTGAGACTGTTTCAAATCAACTAAGTGAGAACGCTAGGATTATATGGGGTGCACAAGTATCTGATGACTTGTCTAAAACCATTAGAACAATGTTGATTATAACTGGTGTAGACAGCTCTCAAATCAGTGGAAGAACCCGTGATGCTTCGAAGAAAGCAAAAAAAGCTATTGAAGAAGAACTAGGTATTGACTTTTTAGACGATATGCAATAGAGAGGCTCTCTGTACTATATTATCAAAAACTTTAAAAAGCAAGATTGAGTGAAAAGCCAGTGGCGTCAAAAGTAAAAACATTCTTCAAGGAGATTATCAGGGTCTTTAAAGTGACCAAAAAACCCTCCATGGAAGAGTTCAAAGTTATAGTAAAAGTAAGTGGAATAGGAATACTTATAATAGGCATAATTGGATTTTTTATTCAAATTATGTGGCAAATGTTTAGCTAAGGAGAAAATATGCCGATTTATGCATTAAGAACAACATCAAACAGGGAAGATCAAGTATTTGACTTTATTAAGGTCAATATAGATAGGAAGGGACTTCAAGTTTATAGTGTAATTAAGGCTCATGGTCTAAGAGGGTATATTTTTTTAGAAGCTGAAAACAAAGAAGATATAGAAGAATCTTATCAAAAAGTGCCTTATGCAAGAGGACTTTTACCTGCACCAATAGATTATGTTGAAATTGAGCATATGCTTGAGCAAGTTAAAGTTCAAGTTAATATCTTACAAGGAGACGTTGTAGAAATAATTAGTGGACCTTTCAAGAGAGAAGAAGCAAAGGTTACAAGAATAGATCATGCTAAAGATGAAGTTGTTGTTGAATTATTGGAAGCAGCTGTTCCAATCCCAATAACTGTAAAAATGGATTCCGTAAAAGTTATCAGAAGAGATGAAGCTGCAGCAGAAGAAATTATGAATAGGGAAAGTGTTCCTGAAGAAAATGTTGAAGTTAAGGAATCTGTAGATGAAGTTATGAAAGAAGGTGAAGAAAGAGCTAAGAAAAAGGACAAGAGGGTTGTTGAGGAAGTGGACATGAACATGGACGACGATGACTTTAATATCAATTTATAAAAATGGTAAAAATAAAATTAATGATTGAAGGCGGAAAGGCAAGTACTACTCCCGCAATGGCGCAAACCTTGGGCCCGCTAAAAATGGACATGCAAGGAATTATCAAGGACATAAATGATAAAACTGGATCATATAAAGGTTTGAAAGTTCCAATTGAATTAGATGTTGATGAGAAAAAGAAAACATATGATATTACTATAAAAAGCCCACCTGCTGCAGAGCTAATTAAAAATGAGTTGGGGATTAAAAAAGGAAGTGGTGAACCTGAAAAGAAAAAAGCAGGAAATATTTCAATTGAACAACTATTAAAAGTTGCACAAATGAAATCTGAAAGTTTATTTACAACAGATATTAAAGCAGCAATAAGGGCGGTTGCAGGAACCTGTAATAGCTTAGGTGTTTTAGTTGAAGGTGTTGTTTCACATGATTTTAATAAACTACTTGGAGCAGGTAACTTTGATGAAGTTATTAATTCTGGGAAGATAGATTTGGATCCTGAAAAGGCTAATATTTTAAAAGAACAATTGGAAGAATTTCAAATTAGTTTAGATAAGGCATTTGCAAAGAAGAAAATTAAAGGTGCAAAGGAATCTAAAGTTAAAACTGAAGAAAAAGAAACTGGCGATAATGATAAAAAGGGTGAAGTAAAGAAAGTTGAAGTAAAGAAATAACTTAATGCTCCCAATGAGGCTGTGGGGTAATTTGGTTAGCCTTCCAGGTTTGGGACCTGGGGATCACGGTTCAAATCCGTGCAGCCTCATTGATTAAATAAAATGGCAAATACAAAAGGTCCGGCTGGTAGGTTCGGCGCAAGATATGGAATCAAAATAAGAAGGAAGATCAACCGTGTTGAGTCTAAACAAAAATCTAAACATAAATGTCCTTATTGTGATGAGATCAAAGTAAAAAGAGTCTCGCTAGGTATTTATCAATGCAAGAAATGTGAAAGTAAATTCACTGGAGGAGCATACACACCATGACTTCATATAAATGTTTTAACTGTAGTAAACAAGTAAAGCAAGAATACGTTAAAAAGAAAATAAGATGTCCTTACTGTGGATATAAAGTTTTATACAAGGAAAGGGTAATGACTACCCACCTAAAGGCAATTTAAAATGAATATTGAATCCGAAATATCTAGACTTCAAGTACTTGAACAAAATCTAAAGGGAATAGAAATGCAAAGGCAGAATGTACAATTGCAACTGTTTGAATCAGAAAATTCATTAAATGAATTGAAAAATTATGAAGGTAAACCATTCAAAATTGTAGGTCCTGTTATGATTGAATCTAATAAAGAAGATGTAGTTAGGGACTTAAAAGAAAAGATGGATTTATTAAAAGTTAGATCGGAAAGCATGGGAAAGCAAGAAATTAGTCTAAAAAAAGAATTTGAAGAGATTCAGGCCAAGATTATGGAAAATTTAAACCAGAGTCAGAAGAACAATTAATTTTTTAAACTGCTTGCCTGTGAGTATCACGGAAAAACAACAATGGCAGATATGGGTAATGTTCTGGAGTTATTATCTTCTATAAAAGAAGACAATACGGTTCCAAAAAATGTTAGATTTAAGGTCGATGAGACTATTTCTTGTTTAAAAGACGATGGCAATTCCTCAGTTGAAATTAGTATTGACAGAGCTATCCAGTGTCTTGATGAGCTATCAAATGACCCAAATATCCCTATGTTTACCCGGACTCAACTATGGAGTGTTATAAGTGCATTGGAAAGTAAGTAGTGATTAACAGAAATTTTTATATACCACTCCTAACTATTAATCAGTGAAAGTAAATAAAATGACAATAATTTCAAAGATAAGAAGTAAATTTGGTCTTGGAAGTAAGGCTGATGAATTTGATGACATGTATGGCGAAGACGAATTTGTTGAAATAGATCCTTCAAGACATGTAGGAAGACGTTCTAAAATTATGGTAAAATCCTTTGTAGTTCAAAGTTTTGATGATATCAAAGAAACCTTGGATGTTTTAAGAGAAGGGTACACTATCGCATTGATTAACATTAAACCTTTGAAAGACAAGGACATTGTTGAGCTAAAAAGGACTATCAACAAGTTGAAGAAAACTTGTGATGCTATTGAAGGAGATATTGCGGGAATATCTGAAGATTGGATTGTTGTAACGCCTTCTTTCGCTAGGGTTCACAGAGACAGAGCAACTGAAGAAGTTAAATGATAATCTTTTTAAGCACTAGTTATTAATTAATTCTATGGATCAAATAAAGGGCCAACAGTGTATTTTTTGTGGTAAAAAGACTCTTACACTTATGCAAGATGAGTTAGATATTCCTTATTTTGGAAAGGTTCTTGTTTTTTCTATGAAATGTGAAAATAAAGACTGTAATTATTCTAAGTCAGATGTTGAAGCTGTAGGAATAAAAGATCCTTGTAAAGTTACGTTTGAAGTTAAAGATAAAAAAGATTTGAATGTAAGAGTGGTCAGAAGTTCTACATCTCTTGTAAAAATTCCTGCAATCAAATTAGATTTGAGACCTGGACCTGCTGCTGAAGGATATGTCTCTAATATTGAAGGCGTAATTGAAAGATACAAAAAAGTTTTGGAAAGTAGAAGAGATACAACTGATGATTCAGATGAAAGAAAGTCTATAAAGAATTTACTTAAGAAAATATGGAAAGTTCAATGCGGCGATGTCCCCATTAAGATTATAATTGAAGACCCTACTGGAAATAGCAGTATAATTTCTGAAAGGGCAGTTATTGAGAAGTTAAAAGTTAAGAAGTAATTACAAAAAGCCACGTTCTAGTAGATCTTCCCAAGTTAAATCTCCTGTAAGTACTGCAAATTCCCTAGCAGTTAGAATTGGCTTAGAGAACAAAGCTGCAGCATCTATAGCTATACGTGGACAGGCTAGTTCTACGAAAGCTTCTATATCATACAGATTGATTAGTTTATCTTCCGTTATCTCACTCATCGAGATTAAAGCAAACTTCTTACCCATTTTATTTAATTTATCTTTAATGTGATCGAATGAACCGAACTTTTGTCCAACCTTCATCCCAATAATAATTCCTATTTTTTTTGCATGTTTGGCGGCATCTATTGCAACTGCTCTTTGCTTAATCATCTTTTCTTTAAACTCCTCCATGTTAGAAATTTCTTCGTTGAAAGGATCTAGTAAAATAACTGGTTTGTTAACACTCATTGCTACGCCTAATGAATGGAATTTATTTGCAATGATAAATACTGCATCTACATTCTTTGCTATCAATTTGAATGCATTATACTCACAACCAAGAACTTGACCGTCATAAAATGCGTGCCCTTTAGCTGCAGGAACTGTAACTTCAATCCCTTTAGATTCTAAAAACTCTTTTACTTTTGGAATTTGATGTATATGTTGAACTGAAGTTGCAATTGCTATTTTTTTAAAATCTTTAAGTGAATCATAAGACTTGTCTAACAAATCTGAAATATCTATCTCATATCTTGCTTCCAAATATAATACTGGAAAATCAACTTTAACAAACTGTGCATGACCATAGATTACAATCATGTCGCAGCCTATTGTTTTTGCCTCACTAATTGCAACATCACATGCACCCCACAAGGGTTCACCAGAGATTATTACTTCTGAATTGGTTTTACTGGTTATTAACTCAGAGATTCTTAGTCCCTCTCTTTTGATTCCTTCTGGTAATTGTAATAGAATTCTTTTAGGCTGTTTCTCGTTTATTTCCTTTATTAGTCTCTCTTCCTCGAATTTGTACATTTTAAGCTAATTTAAGAGGAAAACATTATAAAGCTTACCAATATGGGCTATCTATGCCTAGCAAACCAGTTAAGGTAAATACCGAACAGAGAGAGAAGTTCTTAGTGGATTTAACTTCATTTATGCAGAGCAAGGGCTTTGTTTGGGGACCGTTTCCAGAGATTTATGGAGGAGTTGCAGGATTTTATTCTTATGGGCCCTTAGGTAAATTGCTAAAAGAAAAGGTTGAGAGGAGTGTTAAGAAAACATTCCAAAACAATGGTTTTTGGGAAGTTGAATGTCCAATTGTAATACCTGATGTTGTTTGGAAAGCCTCTGGCCACTTGGATACTTTTGAAGATAAAACTATTCAATGTAGTAAATGTAAATCAGTTTTTAGAGCAGACAAATTAATTGAAGAAAGTCATGATGTTTCTGCAGATGCTTATTCCGATGTTGAATTATTGGGGTTTATTAATGAGCATAAAATAATATGTCCTACATGTAATGGTGAATTCAAACAAGAAATTAAAGGTCAAAGTTTGATGATGAAAACCAATGTTGCAGGTATTGAATCTTCATTAAGACCTGAAACTGCAACAGTAACTTATATCCCATTTAAGAGATATTATGAATTCTTTAGAAGGAAATTACCAATAGGCATTTTCCAAATTGGGAAGGCATTTAGGAATGAAATTAGCCCAAGACAGAGTTTGTTGAGAAGCAGAGAGTTTACTCAAGCTGAAGGTCAGTTATTTATTGATCCAAGTGAAAAAAATAATTGGGAAAAGTTTGAAGATGTTAAGTCTGACAAGTTACCTATTTGGGATTATAAGTCTCAAAAGTCTGAAAAAGAACATTCCGATTTGAGCGTTAATGATTGTGTTAAAAAGAAATTATTCCAATCTAAGGCATATGCATGGTGCGTATGGCTTGCATATAAGCAATTTGTTAATTTGGGTGTTCCAAGTGAGCGAATAAGAATAAGACAGCACCATCCTGATGAAAAGGCATTCTATGCAGATGATGCATGGGATATTGAAATTAAGTTAAACAGCTTTGGATGGACAGAAGTTTGTGGGGTCCATGATAGAACTGATTATGATTTATTGCAGCATTCTAAATTTTCAAAACAAAATTTAACAGCTAAAAATGCAAATAATGAAGATATTACTCCACATGTTTTGGAAATCGCATTTGGAATTGATAGACCTGTTTTTGCATTACTTGATATATTTTATTCTAAGTCTGAAAAAGATGCAGGTAAAACTATGTTCAAGTTACCTTACAATTTAGCACCAATAGATGTGGCAATATTTCCTTTGATGAAAAAAGAAGGTATGCCAGAAAAGGCAAATGAAATTAAATCTGTATTAGAAGAAGATTTTATTGTAGAGTACGATCAATCGGGAAGCATTGGTAAACGATATTTACGTGCAGCTGAATCTGGCATTGCATATTGTGTAACTATTGATCACGATACTTTGAAAGATAACACTGTTACATTAAGAGATAGAGATTCTGAAGAACAAAAAAGGGTTGCTATTGATGTTCTTAATAGCACAATAAAAAACCTTATTAGTGGAAAACTTATTTTTGAAAAACTATAGGGCCTGTGGTTAAATCTGGTATAACGCTCGGCTGGCAGCCGAGAGGCTTCGGGTTCAAATCCCGACAGGTCCATTTTTATCCAATCGTAACATTCTTATAACCGAGTTTGAGTGTTATTAATATGGGAAGAAAAAGTAAAAGTAGGAGAACCTTACTTTCTGGAAAGAGAAAGATGCTAAAGGTTAGAGGAAAATTTAGGGAAGCTAAAAAGTATAGTTCGATTACTAAGAAAATCACAAAAAAAGTTAGTACTAAAAAGTACAAAGTAACAAAGCCAAAGGTGGATAGATCAAAGAAAATAAGTTTGATCAAGAAGTTGAGAGACTTTGCAAAATCTATGGACAAAGAAGATGAGTGATTGTATTTTTTGTAAAATCATCAACAAGGATATCCCTTCAGAGATAGTTTATGAGGATGAAGATGTGCTTGCTTTTTTAGATATAAAACCTATTAGCCAAGGTCATACTCTTGTTGTTCCAAAAGAACATTATGAAAATATTTTTGATGTTCCTAAAAACGTTTTGAATAATACTATGAATATTGTAAAGAAAATATCTAAGTCCATCAAGCATATTTCAGATGGAGTGAATATTGGACAGAATAACCTTTTAGCTGCAGGTCAAATTGTGAACCACATACATTTCCATATAATCCCTAGGTTCGACAACGATGGACTCAAATCTTGGCCTAGAAAGAGTTATAATGAGGGTCAAATGCGTGATGTCTCAGAAAAAATAAAAAAAAAACATAGAATAACACCATAAGTCTTTTAAATTCCCTTTAAGAGGTTTAAAACAAAGCCTCTGTAGCTCAGTTGGTAGAGCGCGGGTCTCATAAGCCCGAGGTCGAGGGTTCAAGTCCCCCTGGAGGCATATTATCTTCTTCTATGGAGCCATTTTAAGAGTGACAAAGCTCTTGAGTCAAAATGTTTTATTTTGAATAGACCAATAAAATCCATAGTCAAATGCAATATCATTCCAAGAAATGTTATAGAAAACATATAATAAAAAAATTCTAGTTTTGCAAGGTATGAACTAATTGCACCTGTCACCATGATTAACCAAAATTCCCACGTGTGAAATATATGTAATAAATCTTTTTCATAATTTTTAGTTTTATGTCTTCCAAAGTGTGAATTGTATGACTTCATTAATGAAAAACTTCCAGTAGAATACATAGACCATAAATAATGATCAAAGTCAATAAGATAACCTCCAACAAAGGCCCATAACGAGTAAATTCCAACTAAAGGGTAAAGTATAATTGTCAAAATGACAGATGTTATAAAATGGTGTTTAATATTCATTTTAATCTTTAATCTTTTGTCCGAATCTTTCCATGAATAAAATATGATCTATGCTATCATTTCTTATCTTTTCAATTTTTCTTCTTCCTTTTAGAAGGTCCCGAATCATTGAAGATGCCTTTTCACCTGAAACTATATGGGGGATTATAACATAATCTGCACCTGCATCGTATAAGTCTAATGCTTGATGCACATGTTCTGCAACTACAATTATCTTAGCTTGGTATTTATGTTCCTTCAAGTAATTGATAAGATATAGATTATCTTCAACAATTCTTATTGTAGAAACTACAAAGTCTGTATTGCTTAATCCTGCACCCTTTAGAACCTCTTCATTAGCTATGTCTCCATATAGGCAAGGCACGTTTATTCTTTCTAGATTCTTAATAGTCATAGGATTATGGTCTACAACCAAAACTCTTTTTCTTGCTTTTTTGAAAGCGTTAAGGAAAATTGTACCCATTCTATGACATCCAAACAAAACAATGTCTTTTTTTCTTGGAACTATCTTTTTTTGGACCCTAGATGTTGGAACAAACTTTGAAACTAAATTAAAGAAACCTGAAAGTGCAGAATAAATTTTAGTTTCAAAATTCATAATATATGTTGTTGCAATAATTGAACATGCAACCAATAAAACTGTTAATGAAAATATTTCTTGACCTATGAATCCATTTGCTAATGCTACTGCTGCAACTATTAATGAGAACTCACTTACTTGGCCCAATGAAAAGCCAGTCAGGGAAGCAGATCTTTTCTCATAACCAAACAATAGGGCTATTACTGAGATTAGCAAAGGTTTTACAAATATAACTAATAAGAATAATGCAATGAATACATAAGTTAGCTTTCCAAGAGAAGCAAACTCTAATTGCAAGCCTAATGAAACAAAGAAGATTGTGGCAAAAAAATCCTTTAGTGGTCCTATCATGCCTTGGATATTTAAACTGTATTTTAGAGGAGCAATACTAATTCCTGCAATGAATGCCCCTACTGCGATTGAAAATCCAAAATATGCAGCGATTGTTGAAAAAAGGAAACATATGGTTAACGATAGTAAAAGTGTTAATTCTTGGTACTTTGCCGCTGCAGTGAATAACCGTGGGAAAATTCTTGAAGAGAAAACTAACGCTAAAATGAAAAGAGTTATTCCTTTGAAGAATGAGGTTACTAAACTTATTGCAGTTATTCCTCCGCTATTAGATAATGCTGAAAGTAAAAATATAACAATTATATCTTGCATTAGTAGCATCCCTAAAGCTAGTCTTCCATGTAATGTATCTATTTGATCTTTATCAGAGAATATCTTTACAACAACAGAGGTACTGCTAAATGCAACTATGAATCCTAAAATTGTTGCAGTCGTGCTGTCTATTCCGAATTTTAATGAGATAAATAATGCTAAGAAAAAAGTTATTGCAATTTGTATGATTGTACCTAATGTGGAGAAGAAGCCTACCTCTTTTAGTTTTTTGAGGTCCATTTCTAAACCTACAAAGAATAAGAGAAATGCTATGCCTATTTCGGAAAGTGCAAAGATAATTTCTTGGTTTTGAATTAGTTGTAAAAAGCTTGGTCCTAAAACTACTCCTGCCAAAATATAGCCCAGAATTAGGGGTTGCTTGAACAATCTTACAATAAAGGCAATAATTGTTGCAAATACAATGATTACTGCAATATCAAATAATAAATTTATTTGTAAATTTGAAAATAGTTCTAATGCCACATATTCGCCCCTTTCAGTATATTAATTATTTTGTATTTATTAAATGTTCGAAACTACTTTCTTGCAAGTGTTAATTCAATTGTTGAAACTCTTACGTCTTTGCCTTCTTTGTTCTTGAACTCTTCACTATCAACAGAGATGTTTTTTATTATAACTTCTCCTTCTAGAAATCTTTTGGTTGCAACTTCTGCAATATCTACAGCCTTACTAATAAATTTTCCTCTTGCCTTTACAATGGATTCTTTTGCAGCATGAGTTGTAAATTGCATCACTACACCAGTAACATAATTCATAAAAGGCTTATCGCCAACGAAAACAATATGATCCTCCGAGGATTTACTTGATGCAGTATTATTTTTGGATGTGTCTTCTACCATCTACTATGACCTCTTTGATTAGAATTAAAGTTCTTTTTCGTTTTTAACAAGTCTAGTTGCGTATCCAGCTATAACATTTCTTAACTTTTTAGTTGGTGCAGTTAACATTTCTTGCACTACTTTTTTGTTTTCATCAAAATTCTTTGTAAAAGACTCCCTATGTACAGCTAATAGCTTCATTGTGGACCTTTTGATTAATTGTGTTTTGATTCTTCCCATGGATAAGACCTGGATATCTGCTTATTTAAGCTTTTCTAATATGTATATTTTCCTCTTTATTTTACTACCCTTTAAATCATAATCTATGGGCACCATTGTGTTTTTTAGTGGCTGATGTATCTTGAAATGGTGGGTTTTTAGCATTGTTTGGAAGCCTATTTTAATGGATTTGGAATCCCTTGTTTTGTAAGACGGGACTATAACTGCCATTTTAGATCCTTGTTTTAGTATTCTGGAAGCATTTTTCAAGAAATTATCATATAATCTTGATACATCCTTTACTATTTCTCTTGCTTCAAGTTCAGTTGGAAGTTTTTTTATGAAGGGTCCCAAATAAGGTTCTGTTGCGATACAATTTGCATATTTTACTTTTTTTGAAAGCTGAGAAATATCTGAAAGTACCACCTTGGGTATTTTATTCAGTTTGAATTTATTTTTAGCCCATTGAATATTTGCATTACATTTTTTTATAGTTAAGGGGTTATTATCTGAGCCCAAAGAACTAATATCCATCAAGGCCGCTTCTTGCAAAATAGTCCCTAACCCTGAAAAAGGATCTAATAAAATATCTTTTTTCTTAGGTTGTGCTAAATTTATTAATATTTTTGCTAGCCTTACAGAGATTACTTTTAACGGATCAAAGTAGGGCCTGTTTTCATCTCTTTGTGCATATGATTTTGGATCTGAAGAAGCTACAACTGCATAGATCTTATTTTTGAACAAAGTAAGCTCTAAATCTAAATTTTTGGACTTAGATGGTGGGAGTTCTCTTTCCTTAACATATTTGTGGAGTGCTTTAATTTTTTGTTTCTTGCAAAATGTTTTGATCATACTTGTTAATTCTAGTAATGTGTTTTCTGAGGACTCCAAACAATTCACACCATAATTAATTCTCTTTGAAGTCATAGAGTATATTTTGTTTTGAATTGACTGTTCTGGGTCTTTTAGTTCTAAAGAAAGCTTTACCGTTCCGCCCAAATCCTTGATTGTTTCGAAATTATCTAGTTTATCTATGTCCAACAATAGTGCCTTTTTTGTTATTTTTTTTATTTCGTATTTTTTCCCAATTCTCTCTAAGTAAGAAATAATCTCTAAAGTGCTAAGTTCTGCATCTCTTCCAAGGTGAAATATGTAATCCATAGGCTTTATTCTCTCCAAAAAGTATATAAATCTATTTTTTGAATTAAGAATATGGCTGAATCTAATGAATATGTAGAGCAGAGACTTAAGAAGCTGGACGAATTGAGAGAATCTGGCGTAGAAGTTTACCCATATTCATATAATAAGACCCATAATGCTTCTAAAATTTTAGAAAAGTATACTAAATTAGATGAGGGTGAAGAAACAAAAGATGGTGTTTCTATTGCTGGAAGGATTATGACTTTGAGATCGATGGGCAAGGCAGGATTTGCACATGTTCAAGATGAAACTGGCAAGATTCAAATTTATGTTAGAAAGGATGAGGTCAATGAAGAATCATTTAATGTTTTTGATAAGACTGATTTGGGAGACATCGTTGGCGCTAAGGGAACTATTTTTAGAACTAAGAAAGGCGAAGTTAGTATTAGAGTTAAGGAATTTGTTTTACTAAGCAAATGTGTAAGGCCTTTACCTGAAAAGTGGCATGGACTTAAGGATAAAGAAGTAAGATATAGAAAAAGGTATTTAGACTTAATTACTAATCCTGAGGTTAAGAAAACTTTTGTGAATAGAACAAAAATAATTAATGCAATAAGGGAATTTTTAGTTGAAAGGGAATTTTTAGAAGTTGATACACCAGTTTTACAACCAATTTATGGTGGTGCAAGTGCTAGACCTTTCAAGAGTTTCTTGAATGAATTAAAAATGGATGTTTACATGAGAGTTTCTAATGAATTATATTTGAAGAGATTACTTGTTGGTGGATTTGAAAAAGTATTTGAGTTTTCAAAAGACTTTAGAAATGAAGGAATAGATAGGACCCATAACCCTGAATTTATGATGATGGAATGTTATTGGGCTTATGCAGATTACCAAGACGTGATGAAGTTAACAGAAGATTGTTATGAGTTTGTTGCAAAAAAAGTATTTGGTACAACTGAATTTGATTATCAAGGAAATAAAATTGATGTTAAGGCCCCTTGGAAGAGGATTACAATGGTAGATGCAATTAAAGAGCATGCTCAAATTGATGTTGACTCCTTAGATGATGCTGGAATGAAAAAAGTATTGAAAGATAGAAATGTAGAATTAGAAGGAGACTACAAAAGAGGGTATGCAATTATTGCTATGTTTGAAGATTTGGTGGAGAATAAATTAATACAACCCACGTTTATTATTGATCATCCTAAAGAAAGTACGCCTTTGTGTAAGGTGAAAAGAGGAAATTCTGAACTGGTAGAAAGATTTGAACCTTACATTTGCGGAATGGAAATAGGAAATGCTTATTCTGAATTGAATGACCCTATTAAACAAAGAGAACTTCTTGAAGATCAAGCTAACTTACTAAAGAAAGGCGATGTTGAAGCTAATCCAATGGATGAGGAATTTGTAGAATCTATGGAGTATGGTATGCCTCCAACTGGAGGGTTGGGTCTTGGAATTGACAGAATGATAATGTTGATGACTGATTCTCCTTCAATTAGAGATGTAATACTGTTCCCTTTTATGAAACCAGAAGAATAGTTGCATCAAAAGTTTTATAAGAATAGGCGAGTGTTTATTTTTAAAGAAAGGTGATTTAACTGAAAAATATATTAATTTTATTGTTCGTATTTTTAAGTAGCTTGTTGATTGTAAATGCTGTTTCTGATTTAACAACCATAGAAGATGGTATACCCAACCAAGACTGTAAAACATTTTGGCATGAAGAAAAATCTAATTGGATAACTCTCTGTGATGAAGAAACTAAGATTATTGATGATGGACAAAACCTTGATAAAACAGCAACTGTAGAGGTGAGATCTGAAGATATCTTAAAGGAAGAAGGTGTAACTAAAGTTGATGACACAGTTGTTGATGAAATATTTGAAACTGTTGAAAATGGTTTTGGAATAGTTCCTAAAGAAGTAACTGTTCTCGGTGAGGAAAATACCCCTCTGAAAGAAGAGTTGCCATCCCCAATAAAAATAAGCCCAAGAAGAAATGTAATAGAGGTTTTTGCAGATAAGGTTGATGAGTTTTTTAGTTTAACATTTAGAATGCTTGGATTGGGAAGAGGAGAAGTAATACAAGAAGAATTGATTTTGGAAGAAGATATAGGAGACAATGAATTTGAAATGAACGTTTATGCTGATCAAGTTGTTAAGGACATTCACGGATTAACAAAAGGATTTGGAATAGTAACTCATCCTTGGATACATCCTAACTTTTTAGATTCTTACATAGATGAAGTAGGGGTTGAAGATGTAACAGTTAGAATCTCACATAAATCTGAAAATTATGGAAGGGGTTTCCCCCCTACTAATGTACATGCTAAGCTTTACAACAATGGTGCAAAGGTTATGGTTTACATCAAAGGAGTTCCTGCTGAAGAAGGAATTGCATATTGTGCTGAATTCTCTGGAGATACATGTATTGAATATGAACCAAATGGTCCTGCAAAAGATCTTCAAAAATGGAAAAATTATGTTAAAGATATTGTAAGTTATTACAATTCTAAAGGAGTGGGTTATTTTATCATATGGAATGAACCTAATTATGAAATTGAAAATTGGAAAGAAGTTTGTGATTCTCCAAGCAATTGTTGGATGCCTACAATGGAAGAGTTCATTGATATAACTGTTGCGGGTGTTGAAGCAATTTATGAAGTAAATCCTGATAATGAAGTGGGTGTAGATGCAACAAGCGCTTTCTTTGGAAAACTTTATTTCCAAAATGGCACTGAAGCTTATGTTTCTCCAGAAATTTTTGGAGCATTGGAAAGAGAAGGATTAAAGGCAAACCATCATTTCCATAACTACAATCCAGATCCTTATTCAATACAACTTGGAGGGGATGAAGAGTACGCTTTGAGTGTATGGAGAAATACTGACTCCTATTTGGGTTCAAATTTAGATGAGTTTAGTGACGGGTTAGATGGAAGGGGTTCAATCAATGGTGATGGAATTCATGCAGTTTCTAGTGCAATGGCATTAGTTGCAAATACAGTTAATTTTGATGTTGATAGAATGGGTTGGTTCCAGTTAAATAGCGATACTCATGAACCTGGAACAATCGAAGGAAGATTTTTGGGATGGGATGAAAATATGATAGATAGAAGTGGAATATTCAAACCAGTTTTCTGGTTATCTAAATTGTTACATGAATCTCCTGGAACATTATTAGTTGATGATGATTTAGATGAAAGTGGAATTGTTCGTGCATTTGTTGTAAGAAATGAAGAAGGAACTTCTTACTGTATGTATGCAGTTAATTTTAATAGGCTTGAAGAAAGTGCAACAATTCATGTAAATATTCAAGGATTACCTACTAGTGTTAGTAAATGGAATTATAAAACTTATAAAATTGGAAAAGATGATGGAAACCCCTACAACGATAATGTTGAACCCGAAATTGAAGCATTACTTCAACCAATGATGGATTCAATTGAAAATGCTCCTGGCGCAACCTGGAGTGATTATATTGATGAAGCATGGCCGACCATTTCTGAAATAAATAAATGGGAGAGCGTTAGACCTACTGAAACAAGAATGATTATTGCAGGAAATAAAGAAGATCTATCCACTAGAATAACTCTTGAAGCTCAAGAAATAAGAATTATGTGTATTGATGCTGTTCCAAATTAATAGAAAGGATTTAAATAAATAAAACAATTAATTAGAACATGTAGAGAAAAAGGGGTCAGGGAGCATTAGAATTTTTAATGACTTATGGGTGGGCTTTAGTGATTGTTGTAATTTCATTAGGTTCATTACTTTTTTATTTGAACGGTGATGAAACAACTTTTGCAACAGAACATTGCTTTTTGGGACCGGGTTTAGGTTGTAGTGATGCAACAACTAACGAAGACAGCATAACAATCAACGTAATAAATAGCATGGGAAGAGATATAGGCCATTTTATAATTTCAAGTGAAAATTGTGAAGAGAGTTCTAAAAATCTCCCTCTTAGAAATAATGAGGAAGCAACTTTTATTTTGAAAGGATGTACATTTGAAAAGGGAGATTTAATTAAAGAATCGGCTGAAGTACGCTACAGTTTTTTGGATAGCTCTGTGGAGCATATTAGAACTGTTTCGTTATTACAATTCGTTGGAAGTGGCGTCTCTGTGGCAGATATTGAATTTGATATGACTGTTCATACAGACCAAATTGTTAAAGATATTCATGGATTAACCAAGGGGTTTGGAACTGTTACTCATGCATTTTTACATCCTAAATTTTTAGAGGCTTATATAACTGAGGTGGGTGTTGAAGGTGTAACAATAAGGTTGTCACATAAAACTGAAGATATTGGAAGAATGTTTCCCCAACCATATGTCCATAACGCATTGGTCGCCAATGGTGCAAAAGTTATGGTATTCATTAAAGGCGTGCCTGCAGAAGAAGGGATTGCACATTGTGCAGAATATTCTGGATCAGACTGTATTAGTTATGAACCTAATGGTCCTGCAAAAGATTTAGAAGCTTGGAAAGCTTATGTTAAAGATGTTGTAAGTTTCTATAATTCTAAAGGTGTGAAATATTTTATAATATGGAATGAACCTAATTATGAAATAGAGAACTGGAGAGAAGTTTGTAGTGCTCCAAATGATTGTTGGATGCCTACAATGGAAGAATTTTTAGATATGACTATTTCTGGTGTAGAAGCAATTAAAGAAGTGAATCCTTTAAATGAAGCTGGGGTGGGTGCAACAGCTGGTTTCTTTGGACGACTTTATTTTGAAAATGGAACTGAAGCAGTGGTTTCTCTTGAGGTATTTGAAGCACTTAAAAAAGAAGGACTTGAAGCACACCAACATTTTCATTATTATAAACCTGACCCCTACACATTTGTTCCTGGTGGAAGAGAGGAACAGGCAATGGAACAATGGAAATCAAATAAGGCCTATTTGGGTTCAAATCTAGATGAATTTTCTGATGGATTAGAAGGAATGGCTTCAATAAATGGTGATGGTATTTATGCCTCTTCCAGTGCAATGGCAGTAATTGCTAATGCTGTTAATTTTGATATTGATAATATTGGCTGGTTCCAGCTGAATAGTGATACTCATGAACCTGGAACAATTGAAGGAATATTCCTTGGATGGGATGAAAATATGATTGATAGAAGTGGGGTCTTTAAACCAGTATTTTGGTTGTCTAAATTATTACATGAAGCACCAGGAACATTATTGGTTGAAGATGATTTAGATGAAAGTGGAATTGTTCGTGCATTTGTTGTAAGAAATGAAGAAGGAACTTCTTACTGTATGTATGCAGTTAATTTTAATACTGAGGATAAAAGTGCAATGTTAAACATTAACATTAAGGGCTTGCCTACTAACCTGAATAACTGGAACTATAAAACTTATCGAATTGGAAAGGATGATGGAAACCCATATCAGGTTGGAGTGGAAGGAGAAATCGAGAGTTTACTAGATCCAATTATTCTGGCAACAATGAATACTCCTGGAAAGACCTGGAAAAATTATATCAATGATGCGTGGCCAACCCTTGCAGAAATTAATAATTGGGAAAGTGTTAGACCTACTGAAACTGTAGATGTCGTATCTGCGATCAATGGAGAGATATCTTCCAAAATAATCCTTAAAGCTCAAGATGTTGTAGTTTTATGTATTGAAGCAGTGAATTAATCCTGAATTTTATCCTTCAAACCTTGATAAACAGCAAATAGAGCCTGTATTAACGAAATGTTTAAATACTACTTGAGATTCATTTTATTGAAAACATGGAGTAGAAGGTCTGTAAGGCCTTTTCATGAATATCAAATAAACAAAGGGGTGCATATTAAATGGCAGAAATATTAGTAGTAAGAAGTAAAGTTAAAGATGCTGCAAAAGGCATGAACGTAGCTGGTGATTTCGCAGATGCTCTTAGCGTACAAGTTGGCGGTCTAATCAAAGACGCTTGTAGAAGAGCTAAAGACAATGGAAGATCCACAATCAAAGCAAGAGACCTTTAAGTCTCTTCTTTTTCTTTTTTTATTTTACAAAACTTATTAAACACTTAACAATATTTAATTTTATGAGTGTGAAAAAGTTTCTAAAACATTTTTTTATAAGAGGTATTGTATGAATACTAGGACCAAGGGAAGATTGCTTGAACTGAGAGCTGAAAAAGAATTAAATTTGGATGAATGGATTACCTACAGAGTAAAAGGAACTACGAGATTTAATCGTAATGTGGATATATTTGGAGAATTCGACATACTTGCTGTAAAAAAAGGAATGCATAAATATATTCAAATTAAGGCAAATCAGAAACCACTTCCGAAAGATTTGATAAGACTTAGAGAATTATATAAAGATTATTTTGGTCCAAAAACAACATTTGAATGGTGGACTTATTGGAATAAAGGTAAAAGAAAGAACAAGCAAGGTTGGGAAAAAATAAAGATTTAAATTTTCCCGTATATTTTTCAATTAATTCTTAGCTTAGTTATTTAATACATTCCATTAAATAAATTTATGCTTAAAGAATGTATTTTGTTAATTGTTTTATGCCCATTGGTAGTTAATGCGGGAATAACTGAAATTATGTATAATCCTTCTGGGGGCGATAATAACAGGGAATACGTAGAGTTAATCTCTACCGAAGGTGTCTTGATGGACGGTTGGACAGTTAAAGATTCTAGTCATGAAGACATTATCTTACTAGTTAATGGTACAGGAGATAGTAAAATAAATCTCATTGTTGAGGAAGGTTATTCTGCAGACTATTTTGATGGAATTGATTTAGAAACTGTTAGCATTTATTCTGCTGGAAAAGCAATTGGAAATGGTTTGGGCAATATGCAAGATACCATTTCATTGTACAATCTCAATATGGAACTAATTGACGAAGAAAGTTATGATGGATCTATTGCAAATGGAGACGGAAATGCTATTTGTTTTGATGGCGAAGAAGAGTATTCTTGTTTACCTAGTCCTGGAGACTATAATGGAGATCCAAGTAATGAAACTGGAAATCTAGAGGAAAATACCACTGTGAAAAATAATGAAGAAAATTTTAATTTTGAAGAAGGATATATCCGTATTGAAGGTGTAGATAGTAATTCCAAAAATATTTGTGGAAATATAAAAATTAGGGTAGGGGTTTGGAATGATAGAGATGAAATTGAAATAATTAAGGCTTATTTGATGGACATCAATGTAGTTAGTAGCTTTAGGATTCAAGCTCATAAAGGTCAAGTGGTAGAACTTCCAGTTGCAATTTGCAACAATACTGTATACCCCATAGAGGGAGAATATGTTTTGGTGGTTGAAGGACTTAGGGAAAAAGATATGCGTTTGGTTTGGATTGAAGGGCAAGAGGTTCTTGAAAAAGAAGGAAGATTATCTTTGAAAGGTGGAACAATCGAAAAGGATATAAATGCCTTAAATGAGGTTAGTTTAGACACTGAACTCCCTCATAAGGGAAGAAAATGGTGGGAAGGTATGATTTTTTACCTGTTATACATCATTGGAGGAATAGGGGTTTATTATGTGTTATTTAGGATGTAAAAATGGAAAAACCAACTATAACAATTAAGGCAATCTTGGAACTTATGGGCTCTCCTGAAGAGCATGTGGATAAGACAATGGAAATGATTGTTGAAAAGCTGAACGCTTCAAAGGAATTTGAAGTAATTACATCTAAACTTTCTGAAACTACTAGTATTGAAGATAGACCTTTTTGGAGTAAATTTGTAGATTTAGAATTGGGATTCAAAAACATGGATGATGTTACAGGATTCTGTTTTGACTTTATGCCTAGCTCTATTGAAGTTGTTGAACCAGTTAGCTTTAATTTCAAAAAAGATATTTTAGATAATCTTTGGAATGACTTAATTGCAAGAATACATCAGTATGACATGTTGTTAAAGAATCTACATGCTGAAAATAAAGTTATGAAAAGAAAATTAGGTATTGTTGAAAAGCCTAAAGAGTAATTATTTTTGACTTTCTGAAACTAATTGTGAAAAAGATTTTTTCTTTGTTGATTTTTTACCAGACAATAAGAATATCATTATTGATATTGCAAGGAATATAATTATCAAATACATGAATGGGCTTGCAGCAGATTTTGATTCTTCTTCGTATCCCCCAGATAAATTCCAAGGCACAAATGTTTCTATAGGGGTACTTGCTTCTTCTTCAACTGCTTCTTGCGTAGGTGGTGTGACATATTCTGTGTCTATCCATTCAGAGGTTTCTCCTTCTACTATGATAGTTATCTTTAACTTGGAGTTATACTGCTCATAAGAAAGTATTAGTTCTCCAGAATATACTCCTTCTTTGACGTCTTTTGAGGGATTTATGACCATGTAGGTTGTAAAATTAGAGTTAGGGAGGATATTCGTAAATTGGGAAGGAGTTATACTAATTACATCTCCTAAATTGTTTGTAAACTCTGAGTTAATTTTTGAAATAGTTATGTTTAAATTATTGGACAAGTATAAGTTCCCTTCAATTGTTTTATCATGTTTTAGTGTTTTTCTTAAGTGGTTGTCTTCAACAAAAAAATTAAATGGATTTGTTTCTTGATCAATAGTTGATTCATTGTTGGTGTTTTCTTCTATCTGACC
>FLOH01001296.1_pt1 | contig 39827 bp, 33 predicted proteins | sample 756751 | NCBI WGS metagenome assembly FLOH01 (sample SAMEA4026879, study PRJEB14308) | marine metagenome | biome: coastal water; material: water | depth 74 m
TACGCTTGCATTTCTTCCCACTCAGATCCTCAAAAGGGAAAACTGCAATACGTTTTATCCCTGATTTCCGTGAAAGCTCATAACGTTGTTCTGCATCTTTATATTCAGACACAAAACCCAGTGCCCTCTTAAATTCTTTGGCAGCAGCCTTCTGCTCATCGATATCTTTTGAAGCCGCAAACGCTGAACCTGCCAGATAATGTGATTCAGCTGCCAATATTCTTGTCTCACTCAATATCTTGGCGTAGTCAACTACGGGAAATTCTATTATGATATTTGTTTTTGGGTGACGAATTGGAGGCAAATTCTTCATGGCGTCCTGCAAATTAATCAGGCTCTGATATTCTCGAGATAGGTCATCATAGCGGAACTCCTTCTCACTTTGCTCCAACTCCGAAACGCTATGGTTGCGGAGACGATTCGCCATGAGAAAAGCGTCTGCTATTAAAATCTGACTCTTTTCATAGCTCTGATTGATTTCAAGGCTGCGAGCGAGCATAAAAACCGCAGTATCATAATCTCCTCGGGCGTAAGCGTCTCGGGCACTGCGCTCCAATTTTGCGTATTCGCTAAAAAAGGTGCATGAAACCAGAATCATCATAAGAAAAGCAATTCCAATGCGTCCGATAATTCGCGTAATCTTCATCTTATATCCCCTGTTCTATTTCAATGCTTAGCATGCTAGAGTTTAATTTTTAGTAGCTAAATTCGATGAGTCTATTAACAAAATAACCTTTCCAAATATGTTTTAGATTTTTTTTGTATTTTCAATGAGTTTTCTGAATAAAAGTCATTGACAAGAGGCTAATTGACTACTATTTTTATCACGTATTTTACAGGGACATCGGTCTGGTCGTATTCCCCCGCTTCCGGATTTTAGTTGTCCCTGTTTCTTTTTAGTCGGGGTAGACCCAAAAAAAAGCGACCAGAGGTCGCTTTTTTTTTAAGCTCAATTTCCAGGGTTAACCTTTTAAAACAGCCTTTTCATCGTCAACAATAATAAAGACTTCATCCAGCTTGGATATTTTAATGAGTGATGCAATTTTCTGTTGAGGTTTGACCAGATAGCATTCACCACCTTTAATCGTGGCCTGCCTTTTCGCAAACAGCAGTCCACCCAGTCCAGTGCTGTCCACCATTCTGACATTTTCCATATTTATCATGATATTTTTAGAGTCTGATTCAGCAATAGCCATAAAAATATCACGTTTGAAGGCCTTAACACCACGTATATCAAAAGTCGTATTCTGAACTCTCACGATAAGAGTATCTTCAACAACTTCAGTTTCGAATTTCATTTTTTGGGATTCCCAGTTCACAAGCAAGCACGTAAGTGCCTTCGACTCCGTTCTTTGTCTCGGCAATTATGAGACGATACCATTTTTCCTTAACATCGGAGCGAGAATATATTCGGTGCTGAGTACGAGGGCAAGGTCATTACAACAGAAAACTAAATAAATTACAATTGTTAAAATTGTGCCAACGAAGTTGAATTTCTGTTAATATGAAACCATGGGTAGTCGATTGAGAGCGTTAAGGAATTTTCTGGGGTTGTTATTCAAACTATCATTCCTGCCCGCGATCCTCTTTATTTACCAGGATGCTTATTATTCTGGAACTATTACTCCCCTCTGCTCCTTTACCAGTACAACATTTATTATTCTGGGATTGTCCGGAATCATTGTTTCTGACCTATTGCTGCTCCGCTTTGGGGATGGGAATGTACATTTTACGCTAAGCCCTTCCAGACTTGTTGATGTTGGATTTTATGCCAGAACAAGACATCCATATTTATGGTTCTTCTTTCTTTTTCAATATGGATATTTTTTATTTTATGCGGGTTTTTCCTGGATAGCATTGCTAAGTGCATCAGGATTATCATTATTATATTTATTATATTTGATTTTTGTCCAGGAGGCTCAATTAAATCGTTCCCTTGGAGAACGCTATTCTGAGTATAAAAGAAGAGTCCCAATATGGTATTGGAAACTGAGCATAAAGGAAAACGAGAAGGCTCAATTTCGCCCCCAATTAGTATGGATATTTGGAATGCTGGTTGTCAGATTCTGGTATGGAATCAAGATTAAAGGCTCTGAGAGTATTCCTCATTCAAAACCATTTCTACTGGTCTCGAATCATGAAAGTTATATAGATCCACTTCTCTTTGCCATTTTTGTGCCCTTTGAAATCAAGTTTGTTACTACAGCAGACGTTTTTACAACACCACTGATGCGATTTCTGCTCCGTGGGACAGGAAGTTTTCCAATGAGGCGGCATCGCCAGGATTTAAAAGCTATTCGTACGATGATGCGTATGATAAAGATTGGACAGGTCGTTTGCATTTTCCCTGAAGGTGGTAGATCCATAGATGGCTCTCCACTTCCAATCTTAAAGGAAACACTCAAATTGATCCAGCGCTGTAAGGTACCCATTCTGCCGGTGCATCTAGATGGAGCCTATGAGATTTGGCCACGCTGGGCACCAAATAGGAGGCGAGGCAAAGTCACTGCCACGTTCAAGGAAGTGATACCTCTGGAGAAACAAGATGACCTGGGAATTTTGGAGAATCTTATCAGTGAAGCCATTTTTACCAAAAATAAAATTTTTCGACCTGTCCGGAGTCGTTCGATTTCTCAAGGTCTTGATAAGCTTCTCTGGGCATGCTATAAATGCCGTACTCGTAATTCTATTGTTGTAAATTCTGGAAACACAATTCAGTGCAGCCAATGTGGAGCCAAATGGGAAATCGCCTCTGATTATACCATGAGTGAGTCGGGGAGTTCAGACTCAATTAATTCTATTCGCTGGATCAGAAATATTGAGGCTGACCTTTTAAGTTATCCAATCAGACTGGATCCACCTTTAGACGGAGAGCTCAATGAACTCACCCATTTAAGTTCCCCTATTACTCACTATAAAAGTGATGAAGGAACTCAATTGGATCATGAATTATCACTCATACTCACAGATAAACGCTTTATTTTATATCAGGCTCAAAAGTCGATAGATTCGTGGCCCATAGCAGCTATCACTATTTTTACAATGGACTATTTTAATGCTGTCTCCATCGGCGTTGGTGGAGTGCGTCACAGCTTTACTCTGCCCAGGAATGAAATTCCTCTCAAATGGCAGGTCTATTTTGATGCAATTAAAAAGACATCGGGTAACTTGGTATTGGATTCTGCTGATTAATCTGATCTTTCCTCGAGCTCATTTAGCGCTTTCTCCCTTTTCAATCTCCCTTATCTTTGCCGTCACACCTAGATAAGAAAGGAATATCGTGAGTAAACCACTATCTGAAATTACTGTTAAAGCAGTTCTACTTGGAATAATTCTCTCAATGGTTCTGGCAGGAGCTAATGCCTACCTGGGGCTTTTTGCCGGGATGACTGCCTCAGCCTCCATCCCAGCTGCTGTAATCAGCATGGGTGTTTTGAGTCTATTTAAAAAGCACAATATCCTTGAAGACAATCTAGTCCAAACCGCAGCCTCAGCGGGAGAGTCCCTGGCGGCTGGAGTTATTTTTACCATCCCGGCCCTGTTGCTTATGGGCTATTGGGATACCTTTAACTATCTGGAAGTTGCCAAAATTGCCAGTGTTGGTGGGGTGATTGGAGTATTATTCACAATTCCCCTCAGACGGGCTTTGATAATAGAAGCAAAGCTTGCATATCCGGAAGGCGTTGCCACTGCAGCCGTGTTGCGGGCAGGTCATGCCAAGAATCATGAAAGCGATGATGCAGTTGAGGGGGGGTTGAGATTATTAACACTTGCCAGTCTAAGTGCTGCTCTCATGAAATTGGGTCAGCAGGGGTTTGCCCTGTGGCATTCAGCTATTGAAGGAGCAACACATTTGGGTCGGTCCGTGCTGGGATTTGGAATGGATCTATCACCTGCATTGATTTCCGTAGGCTATATTATTGGACGCAATATCAGTATCCTGGTGTTTTCAGGCGGTCTGATATCCTGGTTTATTGCCATTCCTATCTATACTGCTATCCATGGTTTTGAAGGTGATGCTTTAGAGGCTGCTAATACGATCTGGGATTCCGAGATCAGGTATATGGGTGTGGGCGCCATGGTCATCGGGGGAATGTGGTCTCTGATTAAGTTGTTCAAACCGCTAATGATCGGGATCAAGACCAGTTTGAAGGTATATAGTTCAGTTGATAGTAGTGCCGAACTCCCCAGGGAAGAAAGAGATATTCCAATCAAGTACGTTGGGATCGCCTTGCTTGTCCTCATGATTCCGGTTTTTCTGATATACAATGATATTTTGCCGACCATCCAACTTGCCTTCTTGATGACCATCATCATGATGGTTTTTGGTTTCTTCTTTTCTGCCGTGGCCGGATACATGGCTGGAGTCGTCGGGTCATCCAATAATCCCATCTCCGGTGTGACCGTAGCTACTGTTCTTTTCGCTTCTCTGTTACTGCTCGCCATTTTGGGCTCGGGATCATTGCAAGGTGCAGCTGCAGCGATTATGGTAGGTGCCGTTGTCTGCAATGCGGCAGCTATCGGAGGTGATAATCTCCAGGATCTTAAAACGGGCCATCTTATCGGTGCAACACCCTGGAAACAGCAAGTCATGCAAATCATTGGTGTCCTAAGCGCCGCAATTGTGCTGGGACTGGTTCTCGATATTCTCCATACTGCTTATACAATTGGATCCCCCACCTTATCAGCGCCTCAAGCCACCCTCATGAAGGCTGTTGCTGAGGGTGTATTTCAAGGGAACCTGCCCTGGGATATGGTAATAATTGGAGCCGTTATAGGTTTAATTATTATTGCTTTAGACATTCGCCAGGAAAAAAGAGGTTCTGATTTCAGGATTCCAATTTTAGCCGTAGCTGTCGGCATCTATCTGCCCATTTCATTGACGACACCCATTTTTATTGGTGGTATGCTGGCTCATATGGGTGACAAAATGGGCGCCACAGAATCAACACGAAAAAAAGGACTGCTTCTGGCAGCCGGTTTAATTACCGGAGAGGCCATCATGGGTATTCTGGTAGCCCTCCCGATTTTCTTAACGGCAGACCGGGATTGGTGGCCGACGATGGGTGGATTTGCCTGGTTGGGTCCCATCTTTGTTATTGCCATAGCCATTTGGTTCTTAGTAACGCTTAAAACAGATAGCACACAACCGATGGAGAATTAATGAAACCCGTTCGCAGAGATTTTCTCATGGAGTTGCCCAAACCGGAGCTTCACTGTCATCTTGATGGTTCCTTGCGGATTGAAACCATGCTGGATCTAGCTCAAAAAGACAAGGTCGAGCTGCCTTCAAAAACTTCTGAGGGTTTGAAAAAAGCTGTCGTTGTCCAGGGTCGTGTTAAAAACCTGGAAGAGTACATCGAGAAATTCAAATTTACGCTGGCTGTCCTGCAAACACCTGAAGCCCTGGAACGCGCGGCATATGAATTGGCTGAGGACGCGGCTGCAGAGAATGTGAGACATCTAGAGGTCAGATACTCACCCATCCTGCACAGGGTCCATGGGATGACCTCCATGGAGTCCCTGGACGCTGTGATCAAAGGGCTCGGGCAGGCAAAGCATGATTTCAATATCAGTGCCGGAGTAATAATTTGCGGAATCCGCAATTTTTCCATTGAATCTTCAATCGAATTAGCAGAGCTCGCAATCGCCTACAAATATCGCGGTGTTGTAGGATATGATCTGGCAGGAGCGGAGGAAAACTTCCCTGCAAAGGATCATCTGGCTGCCTTTTATCTCATTCGCAATAATAACGTCAATGTCACACTCCATGCTGGCGAAGCCTATGGCCCCCCATCTATCCATCAGGCAATTCATTACTGTGGCGCGAATCGAATTGGCCACGGAACACGCTTGCGAGAAGACGGTGATCTGATGAATTATGTCAACGATCACAGAATTTGTTTGGAGATCTGCCTCAGTTCAAATATACAGACAGGCTCTGTTGACAAACTTGAGAATCATCCGCTAAAATTCTACCATGACTACGGTTTACGTGTCACTTTAAATACAGACAATCGCCTTATCAGCGGTGTCACCCTGGTAGATGAATATATGCTGGCCCACAAAACCTTCAATTTCAACATGCTTGATTTTAAGGATTTTATTATAAGTGGCTTTAAGAGTGCATTTTTAGAGCATCGCGAGAGAACAAAATTAATAAAAGAGGTGGCTCATCAAATTGATGACTATCTAGGTGTTGGTGCGCGTAAGTATTAGAGAATAAGCGGATCAGCGATTCTATTTAGGATGGTTTATTTAAGTTTTCGAAGTAAACCCAGGGAAGGATTCTCTGGAATATCACTATGACAGGAAGAATTACAGCCTGCACAACTAATGGAATCTCCCTTAGGTTTTTGCCCTAATTTATAGAAATAGTTGCCCGCCGCCCAAAGCGCTACCCCAACAACAATAGTTACCAGAACAACATCGATTAACTGAGCCAATTAAACATTCCTCCAAAATAGGTAACACAGAACGCCAGCGTGTAAGCCAGGCCTAACGAATAACCGATAGAGAACAAGGTGTAGGCCCAGGTTCCGGTTTCCCGCTTAATTGCGGCTACGGTAGCAAGACAAGGTGTATATAACAGGGTAAACACGAGGAAACTTAACGCGACCAGAGGCGTCATCCCCGACGATCTCAAACCGCTGATAACTCCATGGCTGCCCTCATCAACATTTTCACCGACACCAAATAGAACGCCATAAGTTGAAACAACAATCTCCTTGGCCACAAAGCCAGTTATCAAGGCTACACTTTCCCTCCAGCTGAAACCCAGGGGTCGAACGATGGGCTCAAATATTTTGCCCACCTGTCCAATCCACTTTTGCTCAGTGATATCGCCAATTTCTTGCTGCTTCAGCGAAAATATTTCAGCTTGTTCGCTAGCATTAAGTTTGGCTTTAATATCCGAATATTGAGTGTTTAACATGTGGTAACCGGAGCTGGCGCGATAGCTTAACATTTCAGAATAATAGGTGCTGCTATCCGTGGCTATAGATGCCTCATATTTTAATGTCAAATCTTGAAGTTCCTGTGCATACTGAGTCGAAACGTTCGCACGCTCTGCATTGTAATCTCGATCAAGCGTCACTTCAGTTGGGAAATAGCCCAGTACCCAGATAATTATTGAGCCAACCAGGATAACGGTCCCCATCTTTTGAATAAAAATATACCCACGCTCCCAGGTATGCAGACTAAGTGATCTGAAGGTGGGACGTTGGTATGGTGGCAGTTCCAGCACGAAGGGTTTAGACATTCCCTTCAATATTGTTTTGCTAAACAGTTTTCCACTGGCAATGGCAGCGACAACACCCAAAACGTACATGGAGAAGATTACGGTTGCAGCATTCTCAGGAAAAAAGGCGCCAGCGACTAACACGTATACTGGCAACCGGGCAGAGCAACTCATGAATGGATTAATGAGAACGGTAAGAATTCGATCACGGCGAGACTCCAAAATCCGGGTCCCCATAATTGCGGGAACATTGCACCCGAAGCCCATGATCATGGGAATAAATGCTTTTCCATGGAGACCGATGTTATGCATCACCCGATCCATGATAAATGCTACCCGAGCCATATACCCAGTGTCTTCCAGCATTGCGATAATGAAGAACAATAAAAAAATATTGGGAAGGAATACTGCGATTGCCCCTACTCCACCGATCACACCATCCACCAGCAAACTGGCTATCATGCTCTCAGGCAAAACACCAGAGACAAAATTCATGAGTGCGACCAGTACTGAATCAATCCATGCCATTGGTATCGAGCCAATATCATAGGTTATTTTGAACATGAGCCACATGAAGAATCCAAATATCGGGAGTCCCAACCAGCGGTTGGTGAGAATGCGATCAATCTGACGACTGGAGTCCACAGCATCGCTCAGATTCTCAACCACGCATTCTCGAATAGCTCCCTGAATAAACCCATAACGTGCATGAGAAATAACGGCTCTTCCAGTGTCTTTGAACAAACGTTCAATTCGGGCAATAGAATCATTTGTCTGATCTAGTATTTCTTTCCCGCCATCGACTGCTCTGACCGCATGGCGAGTTTCTTCATCCGATTCTAAAAGCTTTACACTGGTCCAGCGTACCTGGCGCTCGGCCAGCGGGCTTTTCTCCAGGAGAGTATTTATTTTTTGAATTTCAGCTTCGATGTCCCGGGGATAAATAATATCAATGGGTCGCGATTTTTGGGAAATCTCTGTAGCAACACGGAGAATTTTTTCGCGTAATAAATCTAAACCTTCACCTGTTCGACCAATAACAGGAACTACCGGTGCGCCAAGCAGTGTGGATAGGGTTTCTGAATCAATTTCGAGACCCTTTTCCAGTGCCATATCCATCATATTGAGAACAATAACCAGCGGTCGTCCCGATTCGATCAGTTGGGTGGTTAAAAATAGATTTCGTTCCAAATTGGAGGCATCAATGATGTTGACAACGACATCTGGACCCTCATCGAGAAGATACTGCCGGGCGATAGTCTCTTCGGCCGAAAAAGCTGACAATGAGTAAGTACCAGGGAGATCAATTACATCAAATCTTTGATCGGCGAATGAATAATGACCTGATTTTCTCTCGACTGTGACTCCTGGCCAATTCCCAACGTGTTGTCTTGCACCGGTAAGGCCATTGAAAATAGTCGTTTTACCACAATTTGGATTTCCTGCAATGGCAATATTAAAACTCATATTAGCTAATGCGCTCCACTGAAATTTTTTGGGCATCCATACCACGGAGTGATAAATGATATCCTCTAATAATCAGTTCAAGCGGATCTCTGAGGGGAGCGTACTTATCGACACAGATTTCAGCATCTCTCGTGAGTCCCATTTCTATCAGACGCTGTCTAAATTGTTCACTACCGCCAATTTCCTGAATACGACCTTTTTCACCAGGCTTGAGGTCGCTCAATCGGAGATCCCCCTCAATGGCCTTTGATAGTTGGTGCCGAGGTCTTTTAGAGTTAAACATTTATTGTATTTCCAGTAAGAATTTCAATTTGAGTCAGATGCCAACTGAGCATGGGCTTGGATGTGTTGACAATTAGCGCATGTGCCAAAGATATGCATGGTGTGTGTTGAGGGAAAAAAATTGTGCTCTTCACAGACAGCCAACTGCTGGGCTTCCATTTCCAGATTAAAAAACTCAATCACTTTTCCACAGCATTCACAGATAAGATGATCGTGATGTTCATCCTCACCCTTACTCTGTTCGTAGCGCATTCGGCCATCACCAAAATCCAATTTGTTAACCAATTTCTGATCAACAAGGGCTTCAAGACTGCGATAGACTGTTGCACGGCTGACATTTTTTTGACGTTTGCGCAGCTCCAAATAAATTTCTTCAGCATCAAAATGTTCTATGGCGCCATTCAGCAACTTCAATAGGGCAATCCTTTGTGAAGTGGCCTTTAGCTCATGCTCGCGGAGCACTTGTTTTAACGCTTGATTTTCTTTTGCAGACATAAACCTACCTCCTCTTCCGGAAAAATAAGAATGGTTCTCATTTGCGCAAGTGCAAATAAGTCTCATTTAGATTTAAAATTATAGATTAGTCTGATTTTTTCAGGATTGTTGGAGGAGGGTGATCGAGAGGGCTAGCTAAATTATCCCTGCTTGCAAACAGGTGCTGGATCCAAGAATTGTTTAATCTGTGACGTCAAGGTTGGCAAATTTGGCAATGAGTTTCTTCTTTACGTTTCCTTGGAACATTACCGTAACCTTCGCTTCCGGTCCGGCGCCCTCAACAAGGAGGATTTTTCCTTTGCCAAAGATCTTATGCTCAACCTGCATACCAGCTTCATAATAGCCAGACTCCCGTTGATTTAGGGTGCCCATTGCCTTTCGCATACGAGTTGTAGGCTTAGTGGGTACTTTGGCAACTGGCTTTGTAGGCTTACTTCGGGTCAATATCACTCCTGGTTTCCGGCGATAGTCCTCATGGGCATAATCGCTAATACTTCTCGTTGAATAATCAAGTAAATCAGCAGGTATCTCTTCAAGAAAACGGGAAGGTCGACTATACATTGTCTCCCCATAGCGCTGTCTCATTTGAGCACCACTTAAATATGCACGCTCCATAGCGCGTGTCAAGCCTACATAAAAAAGTCTTCGCTCCTCTTCCAGAGCCTCCGGTTCTTCAATTGAACGTTGCAAAGGGAAGAGTCCATCCTCCATTCCAGTCAGAAAAACTACTGGGAATTCCAATCCTTTGGCACTATGCAGAGTCATTAAAGTAACCTGCTGTTTATCCTGGTTAAATTTATCGATATCTGTAAGTAGTGCAATTTCCTCCATATACCCCGTGAGACTCGGCACCTCAGCCCTTTGAGTATATTCCGAAATTGCTGATAACAATTCGTAGATGTTATCGATTCTAACTTCACTTTCGGCGGTTCCTTCAGCCTTGTAAATATTGACAAACCCCATTTCATCGACGAATACGCGAGCCCATTCCTCCAGATTTAATTCATTCAGCAAGCCGGAGTATTTACTTATGAGTTGGACAAAATCGATAACACGATGAAAAGCTCTTGAAGGCAACCCATACTCCTGAGCCCTTGTAGCGGCACTGAAAAGTGAAATGCCCTGATTGGATGCGAAGGCGACGATCGCTTCTTGACTGGTATTCCCTATACCCCGAGTCGGCTTGTTAATTATTCGCATAAAACTAACATTATCAAGGGGGTTCACAATTAATCGGAAATAGCCAAGGATGTCTTTAACTTCGAGTCGATCGTAAAATTTTGTGCCACCAATTATTTGATAAGGTATCCCGTTACGAATCAGGACATCTTCCAGAGGTCGAGACTGGGCATTGGTCCGATATAATAGAGCAACATCCTGGAAGCCATGCTTATTACCACGACAGACAGACTGAATCTCATCAACGATTATTCGACCCTCATCCAATTCATTTCTGGCTTCGAGCACCTTTATTAGCTCGCCTTTATCACTCTCAGTGAACAATTCCTTTGGCGCTCGCTTTTCGTTATTCGCGACCACTGCTGAAGCCGCTGACAGGATGGTTTTTGTCGAACGATAATTCTGCTCCAGTTTGAAAATCTGAGCTCCTGGAAAATTCTGCCTGAAGTCTAAAATGTTCCCGATGTCAGCGCCACGCCAGCCATAGATGGACTGGTCATCATCACCAACAACACATAGATTTTTATGGATATGGCTCAGAGCTTCGACAAAAAGAAATTGTGCCTTATTCGTATCCTGATATTCATCCACCATAATGAATTTAAATTGCTCTTGATATTTTTTCAGGATGTGGGGGTTTTTGTCAAAAAGCTCCAATGGTTTGAGTAAAAGATCATCAAAATCCATGGCACTACTATTCTTTAACTCGGCCTGATAAATGGCATATATCTTTGCCACCGTATCGTCAAAGGTGGACATGGCCAAATCGGCTGCTTCAGCGGGGAAAATCATCTGGGACTTGAACTGTTTGATATTGTAGAAAACTGAGTTAGGTTTGATAACATCGGTGGATATGCTCAACTCCTTCAAAATCTTCTTGACCACCTTTTGGCCGTCCTCATCATCGTAAATACTGAAACTTTGTTCATAACCAATATAGAGAGCTTCCTGGCGCAATATCCTGGCACAAATCGAGTGGAAGGTGCCCATGTTGACATAGGCGAGATTTTCGCCCAGAATTTTTTTTATACGATCCCGCATTTCACCAGCTGCTTTGTTGGTAAAAGTTACTGACAATATCTCATGAGGTGCTGCTTTCCCACTGTAAATCAGATTGGCAATCCGATGGGTTAAGACCCGTGTTTTACCGCTACCAGCCCCAGCGAAGATTAACACTGGACCCTCAAGAGCTTGTACTGCAGCCTGTTGTTGAGGGTTTAAGCCTGCTAGAATATTGGTCATCGCGTGGAGCTCCGTCGTTGATAGCGATTCACTTTATTATTGTGCTCGCGGAGGGTTTTTGAAAAATCATGGGCACCAGTACCATCATTTTTTCCAACAAAATACAGATATTCAGTTTCTTCCGGATCCAGTGCCGCCTTGATACTGGCCAGGCCAGGATTGGCGATAGGGCCGGGAGGCAAACCGCGATACAAATAGCTATTGTAAGGGTCTCTGATCGAAAAGTGTTTCCGCTGAATATTTCCGTTCCACTCTCCGCGACGCACCAACATATAAACGATGGTTGGGTCACATCCTAAGAGCATATTCTTTTTGATACGATTATGATAAACAGAAGAAACCCGTCGGCGTTCAGCTTCACGCGCGGTTTCTTTTTCCACCAGGGACGCAAGGGTAATGAGCTGTTGCACGTTAAATCCCAAGCTTTTGGCATGTTCAATCATTTCAGGATTGATACTATCTCTAAAATGTTTTACCAGTTTTCGCATGACCATTTTCTCATCACTATTTTCAAGGAATCTATAGGTCTCTGGAAATAGAGTGCCTTCCAGGTGGCTAAAACCAGCTCCGGCAATCGTCAATAAGGTAGAATCTGTGAGTAGTGTAACCATCTTGAGAGAGTCCAATTTCAAACGCTGGCTGAGCAATCCGATAATTTCGTCGGATCGCAAACCCTCAGGTATTGTAATGTTTATTTCTACAGCTCTTGCATGTGCCAACGCTGCTATTACCTGGCTGTTGCTCAACCCGGTTGCAACAACATAGGAGCCAGGATAAATAGATCGCGTTCGCTGCAACAGACGGGCAGCCATTTTGAACGCGGCAGGCGATGAGATAATACCTGCGTCATGCAATTGATTAGCGATCAGACTTAGCGAAGACCCTTCACGAATAATGATTTCCGACGCTTCTACATTTCCTTTTGCAGGTCTTGCATCAAAAATGATGTAAAGGGTTGTGATTCCCAATAATGTGAGGATGATCAGAAATGTCCGTACAGATTGGAGGATATTTTGCAAGCTCATTTTCCTTCTTTGAGTCCATCAATATAGAAGGGGGCTTTTGGCATGTCAACGATGGTAAATATTTGACTATGAAATGATTTTTATTTGCGCGCCTATTCCTCACCGACTATATTCGCCGCGCTATGAGAAGTGAAGGAAATAACGACACCAAACATTGGCTCTCTGAGTTACCATTTACGAGAACCAATTATATCCTTTTTATAGCTGGGTTATTTGTCATTGTTCTGGGGTACATTCTGATGGGAACTGGTGAGTTGAACAGTGTCCAATCCTTGTCAGTTTCGCCCATAGTATTACTGCTTGGTTATCTGGTGATTATCCCCATAGCCATTTTATACAAAAAAAAAGACAAAACCCTTTGATACTTTTGGGATCGTAGTTCAGTTTGGTTAGAACGCCGGCCTGTCAAGCCGGAGGTCGCCGGTTCGAGCCCGGTCGGTCCCGCAGAAAGCTCCTAGGAAACAGGAGCTTTTTTTTATTCAAAAATAAGCTTGAATGAACCATTCGCCTGCGATCCAAATAGGGAAAGTACTGCGCCGTCAATTGTCCCGACACTCCGGTCGGGATGTGTCCAGTAACACTATTTATCCAACTTTCCAAAAAATATCATGAGATCACGCCATATCTCATTTCAGCTCACTGACTTAGTTACCACCAAACATTACATCTCTGGAAAATCTTTTGCTCAGTGTTCAAGCTTTCTGTTGATATTATTGAAGAATGGGGAATATTCATGCAAACGATCGACATAATTATGACAAATAAAGGATTCATATTCACCTGGATGGGGTCAGAATACTTGAATCTGACGGAGCTGGTCGCGAAAAAGCTTGGTTGCCCCTCCTCAAAAAAACCATTCTCAAAAACAGCTTATGAATTTGAGAAATATTCTGGTAACCAGTGCTCTGACTATCATCTTCCTCAGCAGATGTGAGTATACCCCAACCGGTACAAATCATCGCGAAATCATCCTTGAAGAACCATCAATCTCCATCAATATTAATAATGATGTTGAAGAAATCCATGTTTGGGGTACCAATATTATATACAAATAATTTTTCCCAATTATCAATCCGAGCGTCAATCGTTCAGGGTAGCTATAATATGACTGATCTCCATGATTTACTTGATGAAATCATTGGGGATTATACCGCTGAAGGAATCGCACTTAAGGCAACCAGTGATTTCCCTGCCTATTACACTACCCAAATTCAACTGCTAAAATATATCACGTCTAAATATCAGATCGGACTTGTATGGCAACACCTTTCCACAGGAGCAAGATTGCATTATAGTGATTATTCTGGGTCAATATTTACCGATTTATTTGTAAACTCAGAAGCTGTGGGCTTCAAATATGGACTGTTTCTAATCGGGGAAAATTGAAATTCGTATCCTACCTTCAACTTTCTGGGATCTTCTCTAATTTGCATTTTTCGAATGAAATAACCGTTTTTGATGAAGGTCTTAAAAACGAATTCACGTTAAAATCTATCGCTATTGGGATCGAACCTGGGATTAACTACTATAGCTGTACTTTCTAGACTCTCGATTAGTCTGAACCTGGGCCTCCAACAATGTTTCTCTAGACCGCTTCATGTCACAAGCAACAAAGAGGCTACACTTCGTGTGCACAACCGTGGAGCGACGGCTGACTAGTCCGGTCTAAGAACAGGTGTCAGTGTTGGTTTTTCCTTTTAATATCAAGCCTCCTGGACGCCAAAGTATATATTGGGAAAGCCCTCCGGCCTCGCCCGTCGGGATCGTTCCCAGATCAAGCTTCTAGGATATTTATAAATGTACTTCAATTGGGAGCATAAATACGACTGGCTTATTAATGCCAGCCCTACACTTTGACTGATTGAAATCACCGCCATAATTTTTATGTTATCCATCGAATCATTGGAGTCTCACATCATGTTCAAAATCAAGAATTATTTCCTGCTCGTGCCATTCGTATTCCTCGCTTGTAGCTCAACAAAAATTGATAGTCGCTACAACTATTCAAAAATGGACAGAGCAACGCGCCACGCCTATCAGGCTGTTGAGGCTTCTCTCCAAAAAGGAATTCATAGCGGACTCCCGGTAAAGTTTTTTCGCAACTGCAAAATCGATACAATCATCATTTCACCTAAGCTGCGGAAAATTGACATTTCCTTAAACCAGGCTTTTGGGAATATCCCCATCCGTGAGGAAAACTCTGCCGCTATCTATACCGAATTCAAAAACTCGCTCGGTCGCAAATTTGCCAAATATTCCATCACCATCTCCGTTGCAGGGAGACCCATTGAACAGCTCATTCCCAATTTTTACCGTAGCAGCAAGCGCAGGTATGACCAATCTCGGATGCCTCTCCCAGAGACACGATCCTATCCACTCATTCGAAATATGAGCAAACCCTGGCAGCCCAACCAGGGATTGTATAATCGAAATATTGCCTTATGGCACAGTCATGGGTGGTATTATGAGCAAAAATTGGATCGCTGGGAATGGCAAAGGGCCCGCGTTTTCCAAACCGTGGAAGATTTATTGCCAATGTCCTTTACACTCCAATATCTGGTCCCCATGTTGGAAAATGCCGGGGCACAAGTCTTTATGCCCCGGGAACGAGATACCCAGACCAATGAGATTGTCATCGACAATGATGCTCCCTTGACAAAAAATTCTTATCAAGAGTACGCGGACGCCACCAATGATTGGTATACACCAACAGATTCAGGCTTTGCCATTGGAACTCCACCATACGAAGCTGGCGATAACCCCTTCAAGTCTGGCACTTATCGCTCTATCTACGCCGACACGCTTGCCACGGCCAAAATTCGCTGGCTCCCCAAAGTCACAGAACCGGGCACTTACGGCATCTATATCTCATATGCTTCCTCTGATTCAAACGTTACTGACGCTCATTATTCCGTGTACCATGCCGGGGGTAAAACCGATTTTCTGGTCAATCAGCAGATGGGTGGAGGCACATGGATCTATCTCGGGGCTTTCGATTTTCGGAACTCACCCAATTTCGATATTGAAAGGGTTGAACTCACAAACTTAAGTAGTGAAAGTGGGAAGCTCGTAAGCGCTGACGCCGTTCGCTTTGGGGGAGGTATTGGCAATGTGGCTCGCAATGGACAGGTCAGCGGTCGACCTCGATTCACTGAAGCCGCACGTTACTATTTGCAATACGCAGGAATGCCGGATACCCTAGTGTATAGTTTTAATAAGGAATCAAGCGATTATAAGGATGACTATCAATGCCGGGCTGAATGGGTAAACTACCTGAGGGGAGCTCCCTACGGACCCAATCGTGATCGCATGGCTGAGGGTTTAAAAATTCCCGTCGATCTTTCTTTCGCCTTTCACACTGATGCAGGGTTCACAAGGAATGATACCGTTATTGGCACACTTTCCATCTACAGCTCAGAGGGATTTGATGATTCCTTAAATTTCCCTGACGGTATGTCTCGCCTGGCCAATCGTGATTTCGCAGATATTATCCAAACGCAACTCGTTGATGATATCCAACGGAAATATGATCCAGTCTGGACCAGACGCATGTTATGGGACAGAGGCTATAGTGAAAATTCGCGACCAAATGTACCCTCAGTTTTGTTGGAGCTTTTGTCTCACCATAATTTTTCAGATATGAAGTTTGCCCTGGATCCACGATTTCGTTTTGATGCAAGCCGTTCCATATACAAGGGTATGGTGAAATTTTTGGCCAGCCAATGGCAAACCGATTATACCATCCAGCCACTCCCAGTCTCCCACTTCCAGGCCAGGTTCAATGAAGCTGGACAAGTTTTCTTGAGTTGGGAACCGGTGATTGATCCGCTCGAAGAGACAGCATTACCAACAAAATATATCCTATATACGCGCATTGAAGATGAAGCTTTTGACAATGGGGTTCTTGTAGATTATTCCTATTCAATCCTCGATTCGATTGTTTCCGGTGTTATCTATAGTTTTAAGGTCACTGCGGTAAATGAGGGAGGTGAAAGCTTCCCCTCAGAGATTCTGTCCATATGCAGGGTCCCAAATGGAAAGGACCCGGTCTTGATCGTAAACGGTTTCGATCGTATTTCAGCAGCAGCGACTCTCGAAACTTCTGAATATCTGGGATTCGCCGATTTTTGGGATGAGGGGGTTCCTGATAAATACGATATCAATTACATAGGGACCCAATATGATTTTCTGGCTGACTCACCCTGGCTCGATGATGATGCTCCAGGTCACGGATCCAGCTATGGTGACTATGAAACCAAGATCATCGCCGGGAATACTTTTGATTTTGTATATGCGCATGGGCGCTCAATCAGGGCAGCAGGATATTCATTTGTTTCAACCAGCGATGAAGCTGTCATGGATGGAACGATTGATATAACTAATTATAAATATCTCGACTTAATTCTGGGAGAAGAGAAGGAAGTCTCAGGTCCAAAATCCTCTGTAAAGCGGGAATTCAGAGCATTTCCAAAAGCACTTCAATATGAGATCACAAAATTTTGCCAAACCGGCGGAAATCTATTCATCTCTGGTGCCTATGTGGGCAGCGACCTATTTGACAATGCTAATGATACACTGGATATAAAATTTGGCCAGGAAGTATTAAAGTATAATTTTCGAACTGACCATGCTGTGAAAACTGGTGGTGTCTTTTCAATAGCATCAGATTTCTTTCCTGTCGATCAAACGTTCGAATTCAATACTAATTTCCGATCAGATTTATACAAGGTCGAGTCACCTGACGCAATCGAAGCTTTTGGACCAGGGTCAAAAACGATTCTCAGATACTTAGAAAATAATACCAGTGCAGCTGTGGCACACACGGGCGAAGCGAATATTATCATTTTTGGTTTCCCCTTCGAAACCATTGTAACGGAGAAAAGCAGAGATGAAATCATGCTAGCCATCCTCAATTTTTTCACAGCAGACGCTAGTGTGACAAAGTAAGAAATGGGGTCACACCCTCTAAATTTGGCTCTCCGATTTCTACTTGAGCTTTCAGCGCTCGCTGCTTTGAGCTCATGGGGTTGGAGACACTCAGATAACTGGACCAGATATTTACTTTCCGTAGGAATCCCTTTACTATTTGCCGTAATATGGGGCACTTTTGCTGTGCCTGAAGATCCCAGTCGTTCTGGAACTGCACCCATTGTAGTGTCCGGGTTGATCCGGCTGTGCCTGGAAATACTATTCTTCACTCTAGCTTCCCTGGCACTTTTTGATCTTGGATACTCAAATTTGTGGTGGATTCTGGGTGCGACGGTCATCCTGCACTACCTGGTATCTTACGATAGAATACTTTGGTTGTTGGCCCGCTAAATCGGTATCCAAAATCAAAATGGATCTTGACTTAAGAACGCAATACTGGTATGATCGCGAGGCACGTAATGCATTTAAAAAATTTATCCTGGATATCCATGGATTGGATTTTTCTTTATGGGAATCTCATGGATTTTGGGATGACCGATACACCCCATTCTCTCTGTTCAATGGATCTGAGGTCATTTCTAGCGTTTGTATCTACTTACTGGATGCTATTGTCCAGGGAGAATCAACCAGCTTGGTACAGATATCCGGTGTTGGCACACATGAAAAATGGCGACGCCAGGGTTTAAGCAGACAGCTTACTGATGAAGGGCTCAAATGGGCTCACAACAAACATGCAGGCGTATTCCTATTTGCGGATGATGATGCCATCCCCTATTACCAAAAATGTGGTTTCAAGCCAATCGAAGAATATCTGGAGCATCAGAAAGTTCCTTCCGTTCTGGCGAAACCAGGATGTATCCCTTTGGACCCCGAAGACCCGGAAGATTTGGCTTTAATCTATTCTTACGCACAGAGCCGGACTCCCATCTCAAACATATTCAGCATTATGAATGCAAAACTGCTCATGTTCCATGTCTTGTACACGCTGAAAAATAATATCTATGAAATTCCCGATCTGAATTGTCTGATATTTTACAAAAGGGAGCGTAATTGTTTAAATATATTTGATATTGTGAGTGAAAGGATGCCATCTTTTGAGCAGCTGCTTCCCTATATCGTACGGGATACGGATCAAACTGTTGAATTTCATTTCCATACAGACAAACTTGGGATTGAACAGATTGAAACAAAAGCTCTTGCAGGAAACAACACTTTTGTTAAAATGGGTTTCCCTCTTACTCGGCCTGTGTTTCCCTATACATCCAGAGCTTAAGTTCTCAGGCTCTCTGCCCTAGTCGGAAGACAGTATCGGACCCGCTGCAATGACTTGCGGTGTTACACCATCGTGAAACTGTTCGAAGTTCTCGACAAATTTACTGGCAAGATTTCGGAATCGGCGCTGATAATCAGCTTTATCAGCCCAGGTCGTAATTGGGTCGAGCAATTCAGCGGGGACATCGGGACAAGACTTGGGTATATCAAAGCCAAATACTGGATCGGTTCTATATTCTACCTTGTCCAATTCTCCTTTTAGAGCGGCATTTAATAGAGCCCTGGTATGCTGAATGCTAATGCGTTTTCCAATGCCAAACGGGCCGCCCGTCCACCCAGTATTGATTAACCAGCAACTGACGTTGTGCTTGAGCATACGATCTTTTAACAACTGAGCATAAACATAGGGATGGTGGACCATAAACGGTGCGCCAAAACAGGCGCTAAATGTGCTCACCGGGTCGGCACCCAAACCGATCTCAGTACCCCCAACCTTTGATGTATAACCAGAAATAAAGTGATACATGGCCTGGTCAGCGTTTAATCTGCTTATTGGAGGTAGAACGCCGGACACATCACAGGTCAACATGAATATATTTTTGGGATGTCCACCTTTGGCATCTGGAATGGCATTGCTTATAAAATCCAGTGGATAAGAGGCTCGGGTATTTTCCGTGTACATGGCATCGTCCAGATCAAGGTGACGAAACCGGGTTTCAAAAACCACATTTTCCAGGATAGTCCCAAACATTTTTGTACAGGCATAAATCTGGGGTTCTGCCTCTGCATTCAAGTTTATTACCTTAGCATAACATCCGCCTTCAAAATTGAAAACACCATCATCACTCCAGCCATGCTCGTCATCACCAATCAGACCACGATTCACATCTGCCGACAACGTGGTTTTTCCAGTCCCAGATAGACCAAAGAAAATAGCTACATCACCTTCAGCACCAATATTTGCAGAGCAGTGCATTGTGAGTACATTACGTTTGGGCAGCAGATAATTCATAATCGTGAAAAATGATTTTTTTATCTCGCCTCCATAGAGCGACCCTCCAATAATAGCCAGACGTTCGGCAAAATTAAGAATGATGAACGTTTCACTGTGGAGATCATCATAATCGGGATCAGCTTTAAAATCCGGGGCAGATATCAGCGTGAATGCAGGCACATGAGCTTTTAGTTTTTCATCGTCTCGCTCTACTACGAACATGTTGCGAGCAAACAAGCTGTGCCAGGCTTTTTGAGTGATTACGCGTATTGGCATCTGATAATTCTTATCAGCACCGACATAGCAATCCTGAACAAATACATCCTTGCCCTGGAGATATCCTTTGAGGCGATTAGAAAGATTTGCAAATTTTTTGATCGTATAGGGCTTGTTGTGCTTCCCCCACCAAATATCATTCTGGGTAGAGGATTCTTTTACAACAAATTTGTCATTCGCAGCCCTGGCTGTGTGTTTTCCGGTATAGACCAGGAGAGGACCGTTATGAGCAATTTTGCCTTCTTCTCTATCAAGGATTTCCTCGTAAAGTTCCGATGTTGAGAGATTCCAGAACACATCATTTAAATATTTTAGGCCATGGTTCTCTAGGCCGTGATCACTAGCGAGAGTTCCTGCATATTGAGATTTCTTAAGTTCTTCCCTGACGAGACGTTTCATGGCAACCCCATACTTTTTATGATAATATTTGTCACCTCGAGAATAAACTGATCTGGTAATCATACCAAGATTTGTTTCAAAAAAAACTCCGCCAATTGGCGGAGTTTATTCAGGACAAATTTGTTGTGATTGGTCTATTTCAATGGAAATTGAGCCTTCACCCACGCTTCAAGTTTATCTTCACCAACGTGATTGGGACTCCCTGACCGATTTCCATCTTGAGATCTGCCGCCCCCCATCTGCCGCCCAGACCTGCCACCCTGCATGGCTTCGTGTCCTCCACCAGACATAGCTTCCGATCTATTGCCAGTTCTATCAGGTCGTTCTAAGCTGGATTCAATCCCGATACCGAGCACTTTTCTTGGATCAAAATCCGAGCCTAAAAGCACAAGGGGTATTTGGTATTCAATAAAGAGGGATCCATCCTTGGATTGGGCTGAAGCGAGTAAATCTGCTGGTCCGAGTCGTTCTCTGCCCTTTTCGTTGATAATGATGAGATCAAGGTCGCCATTAGGCAATCTGAGGTCCTCAAACAACCGTTCCCGGCGATCCGCCACAGATCCTCTTTCAAAATTTGACCCTGAATCACGCTGGCGCTTATCAAGGGGTAGCTTTCTCTGATATTTGATTCCAAGGTGCTGACGTTTCCCGCCCTTCACATCCAGCCAAAGTGTTAGGCCTCTCACAGCGAGTTGACGTTGAAGATTCTTATCCATACTGGCCAGCGCCAGGTAGAGATAATTTTTATTGGAGCTCAATCCCAGAGCAAAAGATTCTCCTTTGGGTAATTGAAATCTTCCAGACCACTCAACCTGGTCGCCATCTATGCGGAAAGTCTTGTCTGCTGGTTGAATGAGATATTTGCTGGTGCTGCAAGCACTCAGAGACAGCATAAGCATTATGAGTAGCAGTAGTTTTCGTTGAGGCATAAGCATTCCTTCAAGTATGTAGAATTCAATTGATTTTAGACAGCTCAGAGAAGATTTAGTTAAGTTCAACCCGTCTTCCTAATCCTCTATCAATGCTTTTACGCGTTCAATGAGAATAGTGGAAGCCAGGTGTACATCAGCTTCTTCACAAAAACGTCCCAACGAGATTCTTAGTGTGCCAAGTTGATAATTCAAGGGAATTCCCATGGCTTCTAACACTCCTGAACCTTTTCCATCGGTGCTATGACAGGCCGCCCCCGCTGATATCATTACATGATTAAGATCTGCCAGAATATCGAGCGCTTTGAGGTCACTAAAACTAATGCTCAAGGTGTTTGGAAGGCGTGCTGTACCTGACGCATTCACACGCATCCCGGGGAAAGCCTGTTTAAGACTGGCCTGAAGTCGGTTTCGCAAATTTTTAATGATGACCATTTCATCATCCAAATTTTGGTTGGCTATTTCAGCTGCCATTCCAAGGCCAACAATCCCAGCCACATTCTCCGTCCCAGCACGAAGACCCCCTTCATGGTTCGCTCCATGAACCAGGGGCTCTAAATCCAATTTCCCCTTTCTGAATAAGACGCCAACTCCTTTGGGAGCATAAATTTTATGTCCTGCCAAGCTAAGCAGATCGCAACCCAGGTCATTAACATGAACTGGAATTTTTGCCACTGATTGAGCTGCATCCGTATGAAATACTGCCCCCACTGCTCGGGCAATTTCCGCCAGTTCTCGAATGGGTTGAATACTACCGATCTCATTGTTGGCATGCATGACAGAAACCAGTATGGTTTTGGAGGTGATGATCTCCCTCAAATCATCTGGACTAACTACTCCCTGCTCATTTACTGGCAAATATGAAATTCTGAAACCCTGATGTTGAAGATAGTTGACCACTTGCGTGATCGCCGGATGCTCTATGGCTGAAACGACGATGTGCTGGCCTCGTGAAGCCCTGCGGGATGCAATACCCTTTAGGGCCATATTATTTGATTCAGAGCCCCCTGATGTAAATATAATTTCAGCTGTATGACAGCGTAACAATGCTGCAACCTGTTCACGTGCCAATTCAATAGCTTCACGATTATGTCTCCCCATGGCATGGTTGCTTGACGGGTTGCCAAAATGTGTTCCATGATACGGTTCCATTGCCTCGAGAACACGAGGATCAAGGGGAGTCGTGGCATTATGGTCTAAGTAGATGTTGCCATTCGCTAATAGCATGGTTCACTCCTTTCCAAATATGTGAATGAACACCTAAAATCTAACACTGAATGGCAGCTCCGATACAATAATAATGATCCTCTTAACTTTCTAGAAACACCGATGTCTAAACTTACAGAATTTTAAACTGACCCACTGAAAGGAAATAGTATGAAACAAGCAACACTGAAATGGTCCCTGATTTCACTTTTGATCCTGGTATTGGCAATCCCAGCATTTTCGCAACCGGATATGGGCTCCAGGAAGCACATGGCTCAGTCCGAGCAATTCGCCGAAAATTTAAAACTGACCCCCGATCAGCAGACTCAAATGGAGGGTCTCCGCTATAGCCATGAAAAAGCGATGATAAATCTCCAGGCAACCTTAAAGAGTGAGATGCTTGAGGCAAAACAGTTAAAGTTGGCTGATGAGCCCAACAGAAAAAAAATATTTGCCCAAATTGACAAGGTTGGAGCTGCTCGAATCGCCATTGAGAAAGCAAAAGCGGATCATCAGTTAGAGGTCCGAAAAATACTCAGTGAGGAACAGTATAAGGTTTTTCGCATGAAGATGCAGCGCAAGTCAGAATTTGGTGAGCGAGGTCAGGGGCAACAGTGTAAGGGTGAACGTCGTCATGATCGATCGCCTCGTAAATAAATCTTCTTCCTCCCTGTAGAAGTACATCATAAACACCCTCGGAAATCGGGGGTGTTTTTGTTCAAATGACATTGAATAATTAACTAAGATTTTTTTGTTTGGAGTGAAGCTCAACAAGGGTGATCTCTGAGGGGATTCCTAAACGTAGTGGTGGACCCCAATAGCCGGTGCCTCGATTAACATACACTTGCATTTCTCCGTGCTGATAAAGACCTGCTGAATATTTTTCAATTCTAGCCAATGCCAGATTGAAGGGAATGAACTGACCCCCGTGTGTATGTCCACTAAGCATGAGATCAATCTTCAGACCATTGGTTTGGTCTGCGCTCCCTGGCTGGTGTGCCAGCAATAGTGTGGGTATCTTTCCTGGAATACCAGCGACAGCTTTTTGTGGATCGCTCTGGTGGGACTTTATCACGCGATGGGCCATTAAATCTGTGACGCCAGCAATGGCAAGCGATGCACCGTCAATATTTAAGATGACATGCTCGTTCATAAGGGGAGTCATCCCAAGCTCTCTGACCTTTTCGACCCAGCGATCAGCTCCTGAATAGTATTCATGATTCCCTGTAACAAAATATTTCCCGTATTTGGCCTTCATTTCTCTTAGGGGCTCAACGTCATTGGTCAGATGGTCTACAGATCCATCGACCATATCGCCAGTAAAAAAGATAAGATCGGCATTCAATTCATTTACTAGATTCACAACGGTTCTTGCATAATCAGCCTTGATTGTAGGTCCAATATGCAAGTCAGAAATTTGAACGATTCTCAAACCATTCAACGATTCGGGTAGCGTGTTTATTGTTATGGGTTGTTTGATTATATTGGGTCGTCTGGTAGCTTGGAATAATCCAAATCCACCCAGAAGGCCAGTGAATCCGACAATGGCAATATTCATAGACATAAGTAAAAATTGTCGTCTCTCCGGATCCATTTGAAAGGACTGACTTTCCTGGTTAGAAAAATAAGAAAATATTTTCATGGAGATAGATCCGGTGATCCAGGACAGATCACGAACCAGAAAGGTAACAAAGGCCAGGGCAAAAATTCCCATACCTGTAAATCCGACCGAAAGCAAAATATCATTAAAAGCATTCTCAGACCCTCTGATTCTCAAAACCATACCACTTATGGGAGTAATCGCTAAAAATATAACGATCGCCCAAAAAATGAGTAGACCAGATCCTGATATATCGAAGGGTGCAATCACTCTGGCACCGACGTATCCATAAAGAATGGAGGTTACCAATAATACGACGACAAAAAACACCGCTATTCCTTTTCTTCCCCGCAGATGAACTAAATCTAATCTAGTATTCAAGCAATGTTTTTTTTTGGCAACTCGATTCAGTCAATTCATAATTTGAAAGGTGCATTCCAAGCCCATCCATCTATATTGTGCTACGGTACAATTATCTGAATAACTCGAGAAGGAAAATTATATGTCGATTCTGCGTCAAGCATTCATGAAATTTTGGAAGCTCGAATTGTACTGGAAAGTTTTCATATCCATGGGAGCAGGTATTGTTTACGCTCTGGTTTTGGGTGAGAAAGCCATGAATGTTGCCCCTCTGGGTGACATGTTTATGCGTTTATTAAAAATGGTTATTGTGCCACTGATTTTTTTCTCCATCACATCAGGTGTTGCTGGAATCGGCGAGAATAAAAGCCTGGGGAGGCTCGGAGCAAAAACATTTGCTTACTATTTTTTGACCTCCATGTTGGCAATTATCATCGGTCTTACCCTTACAAATATTATTCAACCTGGTGTGGGTGTCGATATTAATGCAGGTGGGCAGGGCTTTGATCCGTCCAGTCTCAGCCAACCCGGAAGTCTTGGGAACATATTAATTCGCATGATCCCTACAAATCCAATTAAGGCTGCCGCCAATGGAGATGTTCTCGCAGTAATCTTTTTCTCCATCGTATTAGGAATGGCAATTACTGCCCTACCGGAAAAACAATACAAGCAGGTTCATGAATTTTTCGATAACCTATTTCAGGTAATGATGAAGTTGACCCAAGGCGTCATAATGTTTCTACCCCTCGGTGTTTTCGGATTGATCTCCAAAGCGGTTGCCAGCACAGGGTTTGAACTTTTCAGGGCTGTGGGCTGGTACATAGTAACAATCGCCACTGGACTCACCCTTCATCTATTTGTGGTTCTACCGTTGGTTTTCTGGCTGCTAACTCGGATAAATCCATTAAAACATTTCAAAGCAATCGCCTCTGCCATGGCGACAGCCTTCTCGACCAGCTCATCGGGGGCTACATTGCCAGTCACTATGGATTGTGTTGAAAATCGTGCCGGAGTCTCCAATAGAGTGACCAGCTTTGTTCTACCACTAGGAGCAACCATCAATATGGATGGCACTGCCCTGTATGAATGTGCCGGGGTATTATTCATATCCCAGGCGCTCGGGTTTGATTTGTCTTTTACTCAACAATTCATTGTAGTCATAACTGCTTTTCTTGCTTCTGTAGGAGCTGCTGCGATTCCTTCAGCTGGACTTGTCATGATCTTTATCGTGTTGGATGCCGTGGGTTTGGGAAATCACCCCCAAGCGGCTATCATTGTCGGAACAATGCTGGCAGTGGATCGCCCTCTGGACATGTTTCGCACAGTTGTTAATGTGACCAGTGATACCATGGGTGCAGTAATTATAGCCAAGTCTGAGGGCGAAAATGTCCTCTCTGAGGTTTGACCTGCCTGACCGTGTAATATTGTGAAACTCAGTTTCATGCCGAACTTCTTTTTGATCTAGGAGACGAGGTATTCCTGCGCTAACTTTGCTGCATCGGCGAAATTATATGGGTCGATTTTGAATCTTTTACTGCAATGATGATGCGCATTTTTTGAACGAGAACTATCAATCGGGAACCCAATCTCCTTGCTGCTAAGGCAGGCCTTTTTCTCCCCGGAGAAATCAAGGAAGTCTGATCTTTAAGGGCGGTGCCCACCGTGAACAAACACGGTTCAAAAATGTCTCATTATTGCAGTTTTTTTTATTCTCAAAAATACCCAATTGAACTACCCAATTTATGCTACCCTATGTCAGATTGAATATTTCAAATGGCTTCAGTTTGTCAGTGATCTCTATATTGAAAATTCTGGAGTAAAAATACAACTCTGATTCAATTGCCTTTATTGTGGTTGAAGCCTGTCTAAAGCCATGAGATTCTCCCTCAAAGAGGAGATAGGCTACTGGAATTCCGTTTTTCTTTAGTGCTGCGACCATGCTTTCTGCTTGATTAGGGGGAACGACAGGATCGTCCAGGCCCTGCATGAAAATTACAGGACATTTCAAATTACCTGCATGAAACAGTGGAGATCGGTCATGATATTTTTGCAGTTCTGCCGGATAAGCGCCAACAAGATTATCCAGATACCGGCTCTCAAATTTATGAGTATCTCTGGCAAGTCGGGTTAAATCGCCAACGCCGTAATAACTGGCCCCTGCGGTGAACACATTGGTAAAAGTCAAGGCTGCCAAGGTTGTGAATCCTCCAGCACTCCCGCCTTTAATTATCAATCTATCACCGTCAACATGTCCTGCTTTTACAAGAAATTGTGCAGCGGTTGTGCAGTCCTGAACATCGCGAATCCCCCATGCACCCTTTAGTCGTTCACGATATTTGCGACCGTAACCGGTACTGCCGCTATAATTCACATCGACTATGGCAAAACCTCTGGTTGTCCAAAATTGAATGGAGAGACTGAAGGCTGCCGAGCTGTATGCGGTTGGGCCTCCATGACTTAAAACGATGAGTGGGGGTTTTTCCCCAGGTGCGGCACGATATGACGGGTTGCGCGGTGGATAATACCAGGCAAAGCTCATTTCATGGGGAGCAGTCTCAAAACTTATCAATTGCGGTTTAGAAATATAGGACTCTGGAAGATCGGTTTCAGCAGACTGCTGCAGTTCGTGAAGGACGCCAGTATCCTTTTCCATGCATAGGATGCATCCAGGTCGGCCAGGCGAATTTCCAATGAAGGCGATGAGATTTCCTCCAGAATGAAGCTGGTCGATGTCTGTATAGGGTAGCTCAATGGCTTCAAGCTTGCCACTGCTCACATCCAGATGAGCCAAATGCGAGCCATTGCTATCCCGATAGCTGGTAATTAATTTTTCAGAACTCAATACTGAATACGTGCTCATTCCAAACACCCATTGGGGTAAACCAAATTCAGCATTCAGATTGAGAACACATCGTGTTCCACCGGGAGAATATTCATAAATATTCCACCAATCTGATTTGTCAGATATATAGTAAATGTTACCATTTGGGTCCCATAGCGGTTGGAAAATCGATTCGTGTTGGCCACCAGCGATGGCTACTAGATTGAGCAGGTTACCCGCTTCGTCCAGGTCACCCATCCATAATTGAGTTCCATCCCAGGGCATATTGGGATGATCCCAACTCAAGAATATCAATTGGGTTCCATTTGGACTTAACTGAGGATTGGAATAAAAATCGTGACCTTTAGCAATAATGCTGGATGCAGGCTTTTTGTCAAGGCTGATTCTCATCAACATATTCTCTACATGGTCAGGATTGGTGTGGTCCTCCCCTACAACAATGAGGTGTTTGCGTTGATCATCATAAACAGCGTCAGCATATCTGAAATCCTTATCATTACTAATTTTTAAAGGGCTTCCGTCTTGAAGAATTTCATAAATCTGTTGATCTTTGTTTTCGATATAGAATAGCCTGGATGAGACTGCCAGGAACGCACCCCCACCATATTCATGCGCCCGGGTTCTTACATCTGCATCAAGGGGGCTCAGTTCCCGGATTGCCTGGTTTTGTGACCAGGACATCAGAGCAGTTCGACCTTGCTCTTTTGGTCGACCCTCAGTCCAGATTACCCGATTACCATCAATTTGAATTTGACCAAGCCGAAGACTACTTTGGACCAGGGATTCTCCGGATATTGGTGATTGCCATGAACCAAACGGTTTGATTTGTTTCGTTGTCGCCATCTGCTGGCCTATTTGATGCCCTTATAGTCTGTGCACTCATAGATATCAATCTTGCGAACGCTTTGTCCATAATTTTCAATTTCTATGGATCTCACCTTTTTAATGCTCTCAAAAAAAGGAATTAATTGTGCTGGCTTGAATCGGTATTCTCTCCGATTATCCACAATCAAAAGACCTGTTTTGCCCAAAAGGTTTTCTTCTTTTTGCCAGATATCAAACTGTAGCGCAGGTTTTCCAATAATATCTTGAGCATAGGTTCTTGGCTGCTCCTTAAGATAAAATTTCGAGAGCGAACTTGCCTTGTAATTGGTGCTAAAGACGAAGGGCTTTTCACCCCCCTGTTCCAAAGAATCTTTTATGGCGTCAAGTTCTAATGCAGCCTGTTTCCACCCACTCCAGGTATTCCCTTCTCCCAGAGGAACATCAGGTAGGGCCACAATTGCGATTCCTATTGCCAGGAAGACTAGTGAAGAAATAATACCCAGCTTCATTCTTCGAATTTTGTGAGGCGTTTGGAACACAACGTAAATTCCCAGAATAATTAGGGACCAATAGCTTGGAGCCAGCCAGTTCATTTTTACCAGACTTCGGAAACTGATGGCAATGAAAAATAGGGCAGTGACAATTCCACTACTGAATAAAAGCAAAATCTTGTCTTCCAACCCTGAAAATAGCTTTCGTCCAAAGCGAATCAACGTTGCAAAGACCACCACAAAGAGATAGGGCGTTAGCATAAATAATTGTGATCCAAACAACTCCCCGACGAAGCGTAATTCCCAATGTCCCATGCCAGAGGTTCGCCTGCTTCCTTGAAACGCAAACGAAACCCAGTCATGTTGGGCATTCCAGATAAGGACTGGCGTAAAGACCAGGATTGAAATCCCAACAGCTAAATACGGATGCGGGGTAAGCAACCATTTGCGTTGTTTTTTGGAGACCAGGGTAAATAGGAAAACTGAAGGAACCAACATAATGCCCGAATATTTACCGAGCCAGGCCAGACCCATAAAGCAGCCTGCGAGATACCACCACTTCGGATTATCAGTCTGGATGAGTTTCCAAAGTGCATATATGCAGGCAGACCAGGCAAACAGAAGCGGAGTATCTGGAGAAATGACAAAGCCATAAAGCTCAAAAACGATGGTGGCGTTCAGGGCAAGCAAAGTCCAAAATGTCTGATCAGCTTTATCAAACATCTCCTGGACGAGACGCGCCCAGATAATATTCATACCCAGGAACCAGAGAACGGCGGCAAACTTTATTCCAAAAATGGTTTGACCAAAAATTAGGGTGGTCAACCAGATGCTATAAGTGGCCAGAGGGGGGTGGTCGAAATAAGAGAGCGAGAGATCGCGACTCCAACTCCAATAATATGCTTCTTGCGGTGTAAGCTGTAATATGAGAGCCAGCAGGATTCTAAAAAAGCTAAAGCCCAGTATCAGCTGCCAGACTTTCAGGGGAATATGAAGATACTCATCCTGGAATTTTTGCATAAATGAAATGTCATCCTTCTTTATCAACCACTCATTAAATAACAGAGGGTAAAAGATAGGATTCCCAATCAGTGAAGTCGATTGATAATCTGTTTAAGTTTTATCAGGAGTTGATTATGAACTCAGGGAGAAGCGGCTGAGTTTAATAATGTCAATCTCGGCCGCCGTTGTACTTCAAGCGTTCTACGACAATGTTGCGGTCTGACTTGCCAGTATATGCTTCCTGGGAAACAATGTCTTTTCGACCAGGATACCCTAATTTTGATAGGGTTGTCAATCGGTCTTCATCCTCATCGTTGGGGCAAAAAGCACAGGAATCTCCTTCGCCATTCAGCGTATGGGTTGCAGAACAAGAGCTGTGAACTTTATTTTCTCCTGTAAAAATCAGTGCTATACTCATTATGAGCATTGCGACACCAATTATTCCCATAGTCAGTATAAGCAGCATGGTCAACCTTTCACTTCATAACCTTCAGCATTCAAGTATACTCTGAATCGGTCACGATGTTCACCCTGAATTTCAATTTTATTATCTTTTGTCGTCCCGCCGGCACTTACGAGGGTTTTTAGCTGCTTCGCCAATGATTTCAGATCTGGTACTCCCTCCATATCGTAAAGGATTGTCATGGGCTTACCCTTGCGTTTTTCCATGCGGAGGCGAATGATTTTGCCTCCAGCCACATGATTCGGAGCGGGTTTTTCATCAGCGGCATTGAAAGACCAGCCATCTCCACCACTCATTCGTCTTGATTGCATTCTACGCATTGCTCTTAATCTATTATTACATGTCTTAAAGTAAAGGTGCACTTAAATGAAAAAGTCACCTCCAGCTGACTGAAGGTGACCCTTTCGAAGATATCTTGTGAAAGTTGAAATATCTTCACAAGATTTAGGATTTTATTTTACTGACTATTTTTGACAGCGGTTTCCATTTCCTTTAGAACTTCTTTGTTCAAAATGCTCGCAAGCGTGGGTGTCCCAATTTCCTGTAACTTATATGTGACTCGAACACTGGGTTTTTCAATATTAATGATACGGCGCAGGTCAATAGGTGTACCGATAATCACCACATCACAGTCTACGGCATTAATGGTGGCCTCCAGATCTTTCATCTGTTCCTCACCATAACCCATAGCGGGAAGAATCTGCCCAATATTTGGATATTTCTCAAAGGTTTCAGAAAGTTTGCCGACTGTCCAGGGTCTGGGATCAACCAGACTCTCGGCACCATATTTTTCAGCTGCCACGACACCGGCACCATACTGCATTTCACCATGGGTGAGTGTTGGACCATCTTCAACCACCAACACCTTTTTGCCCTGGATCAACGTTTCATCGTCCACAAAAACAGGTGAAGCAGCATCAATAACGATGGCTTCAGGGTTCACTATGCGGATGTTTTCCCGTACAGTCGTGATATCATCTATATCTGCAGTGTCAATTTTATTTATGACGACAACATCGGCCATCAGCAGGTTTGTTTCACCGGGGTAGTAGACCAACTCGTGTCCGGCTCTGTGAGGATCTACAACAGTGATCATGATATCAGGCAGGTAGAATGGCATGTCGTTATTTCCGCCATCCCAGACAATGATATCTGCTTCTTGCTCAGCCTCTCTCAAGATGGCTTCGTAATCGACACCAGCATAAACAACTGTATTGTTCATGATGTGCGGTTCATACTCTTCCATCTCCTCAATCGTACAATCATGTTTTTTTAGGTCTGCTAACTCGGCGAATCGCTGAACCTTTTGTTTCACAAGATCGCCATAGGGCATAGGATGTCGAATGGCGACAACCTTTTTACCCATCGCTGTAAGATGATCACAGACAGCCCGGGTAGTTTGACTCTTTCCACAACCCGTACGAACGGCGCAGACAGCAATAACTGGTTTCGTAGAGGGAATCATGGTTGATTTTGCACCCATGAGGCGAAAGTCGGCACCAGCATAATTCACAATAGCTGCCTTGGACATGACATATTCATAGGGTAAATCGCTATAAGCGAAAATCACTTCATCCACATCGAGGTCGTAAATCAGGTCTTCCAGCTCCTCTTCATCATGGATAGGAATGCCTTCTGGATAGAGACTCCCTGCCAATTCTGCAGGATATTTTCTGCCATCAATATCAGGAATCTGCGTCGCTGTAAATGCCACTACCTCATAATCGTCATTGTCTCGAAAAAACACATTAAAATTATGGAAGTCGCGTCCTGCTGCCCCCATAATCAATACTTTCACGCGATCGCTCATAGTTTCTCCTTTAAGTTTTCACAGCTAATTTCAGAATGATTCCAACACGGGTCCTGTAATGCAAATTTCCAGCCAATGTTGGATGGTTTATTTGGCTAATATTATAAACATTTGAATAAAATAGCATAATGATTGTTAGGGTATTCTGAGCATCAAGGTTTGAATATCAAATTTCCTAGTCGTTGTCTTTGCTTCCCGGGACGTTTGAAAAAAGAGGTCCATCTTCCCTGTAAGAGATATTTGCCAACTCAGGATTGGATTCAAGTTCATAGAGAATATCCAATACCTCTGATTGCATATCCTCAAAGTACATATGCTGATAAAGTCGCTTCCTGTAAAGCGAGGCACCAGGAAATCCCTTGAGGTACCAGCTCAAATGCTTTTTGATATAGTTGGTACCGGCATATTCCCCTCTTTGCTGCACTTCCATCTTGAGATGGTGATAACAGAGCTTGACTCTGTCAATCAAGAGTATGGGGTCTGGGAGCACGCCTGTTTCGAGATAGGCATTGATTTCTGCGAAAATCCAGGGATTCCCCAGGGCTCTGCGCCCAATCATGACTGCATCACAACCGGTTTCATCCAGCATTCGCTTGGCGTCTTCCGCGCATTTGATATCGCCATTCCCGATTAATGGAATCGAAATAGCCTTTCTGGTTTCAGCGATCAAACTCCAGTCAGCCTCGCCAGTGTATAATTGTTTCGTGGTCCGCGGATGGAGTGTCAAAGCCGAGATTCCGGCTGCCTCCAGAGCGGCTGCCGCTACGGTTGCAACAATACAACCATTATTCCAGCCAGAACGTATTTTGGCCGTTACAGGGATTGAAACTGCCTCCACCACAGCCCGGGCGACTTCGTCCATGAGCGGAAGATCTTTTAAAATAGCAGAACCTCCGCCTTTTTTTGTGACTTTGGGAACGGGGCATCCAAAATTCAAATCTATGAGGTCTGGTTTGACAATTTCCTCAATGTACCTGGCGCTCCGTGCCAAAACTTCTGGAGACTCCCCAAATATCTGAACACCAATAGGTCGTTCTGATTCCGTAAACTTCATCAGCTCAAGTGTTTTTTCGTTCTCTCGAATAATCCCATTAGCGCTGACGAATTCGGTATAGACCAAACCAGCACCTTGTTCCTTACAAAGAACCCGGAAAGGATGTCCTGTCACACCTGCCATCGGAGCCAGAAAGGCTTTGGATTTGATTTCTATTTGTCCAATTTTCAACATCTCAGAACATGATATTTAGAAAGTGAATGGACAACAACTAGTTTTGCGTGAAAGTGGAAATGATAGGCTATTTGTTTTGAAAATTATATGGACTGAGAATCAGCCATTTTTTGATTAATGATTGGCTGAATTAGAATTTAAAGAATAGAATCAGTCATCATCATTTTTTTTTCTGTGATAGTCTGCCCAGAAGAAGGTTGTCTTCGCCATTTCTTCAACACCGGGGATACCTTCATGAGTGGCAGGTTTCCGTTTAAATTTTAGCAGTAGACTAATTGCGATGATAAGAATAATCAGACCCCCCATCAAAACGGTAATCTGAAGTTGTCTATCAGCCGAAGTATTCAATATCTGACTACGCTGACTGGAATCATTCACAGTGCTGGGATCAACCAGACCCTTTAAGATTTCCAGCTTCTGACTGCGACTTAGACTCGAAAATATATACTTTACTGGTGTTGGTTCGTGGAGGCTGATTATGGATGCTATGTCGCTAACCGCAATTCGCTGTTCATTTAATTGATCGCTGAAGCTGGAGAGACACAGTGTGTCATCAAGTAGTTGCTCCACCCTGCTGCCCATGATTACTTCACTGGAATTAAGTGTAATCTTCACAACACTATCGGCTTGAACGCTTGAAAATGCGAAGATTAAAATGTTTATCACTATTCGGAGCGCACTTCTCATCTGTATACCATCCTATCAAACAAGTTTAATGCATGGCACTTTCCAGCCCGAATAAATCATACGGCGGTTCAATAAATATATCATTGAATAATAGGATTGTGAGCCACATGAAAGCAATGAATGCCACCACAATAATTAGCTGAACTTTTGAAATTTTTTGGATTTCTTGTTTTGATTTCAGATCACAAACTTCACCGGGACAGTATTGCGCCTTCTCTTTATATAGCATTGAATAGAATTTGCAGCCCAGGCATATTCCAAACACCGCCTCAAAAAAGAGAAAGATGAGACATATGAAACAGATCAAACCAGTAATAGGACTGTATGCATTCACGACAATGAGCAGCACGAACATAATTGATGCCAGTGCGAATCCTATTCTCCAGGCAAAGATTTTTTGCTGAGCCCCAACATATTCAGGGACCTGATTGCGGACAAAAAGACGTCCCATGATCAGTGTTGGCGAAAATTTAGGATTAATAAAAATCCGTATGCTGATATCGGTTAAAAACAGGACGACTGCATATTTCAATAACACAAAATCACCCACCGCAGCGGCTCGTTGAATTGAAACAAACATCAGTAAGAATAGCATTCCGGCGGCAGCTCGAATTTCCCGTTCGTTTAGAACAGGAATAGCATAGCCCGTTACCTCTTCACCAAATTGTCGAATTCTACTCATTGCTCTCCCCTCAAGTTATTTTAACAATTCGAACGCCACCACTTTTCAGACCCAGTGCAATCTCACCTGCTAAGAGCTCACGGGCATACTTTCCGAAAACATCCCACCGCCACCCTTGGTCAACTCTCGTGTTTGCCCCAAGTGCGACCTGTTCCAACTCAGACCCAGAAGCCACCAATTTTGAAGCAACTTTATTCATCCTGCATACGTGCTTTAGCAGGGCACGCAATAGAACCACAGCATTCTCATTGGCCTGATTATCATTGATCTCCAGGTCAAGGGGTGGACATTCAGCCAATGGCAGAGCAGCAGCGCTTTGAATACACTGCAATATCTCTTTACCTATGGGACCCTGGGCAATCCCACCGATCCCCCGAACACGACCTAGATCATTTGCATTTTGCGGTGGGTGTGAAACGATATCTCTCAGGGCAAGGTCTTTCAGCACCCAGCCTCTTGGAATGTTCTGATCCTTTGCCCGCTCATCTCGCCAGGTAACCAGCTCACGCAAGGTGGCGAGTCTCCGCCTGGACATACCCCTTCCCTTTAGCTTTCGCATTTGAATCTCAGGGTTAAAGATATACCGCGTCGAATCCGAGAGCACGCGCATCTCCTCTTCAATCCAACTTGCGCGGTCTCGTTTATCGATATCTTTGCAAAGATGCTCATAAACCGGTCCCAGATGCGAAACATCTGCAAGTGCATACACAATATGCCGATCCAGGAGTGGCCGTCGAGACCAATCGACTATCTGAGAACTTTTATCAAGTTTGGTTTTTGTCAGGGCAGTTACCAATTGCCCATAGGAAACCTGATCGCCGAAGCCGCAAACCATGGCTGCGATTTGGGTGTCAAAAATTGGCGCTGGAATAACCCCAAAATCATTCCACAAAATACCCAGATCTTGTTCGGCTGCGTGGAGGACTTTCACAATCTCGGGATTCATCAGAAAATGAATAAGCGGTTGGAGATCAATATCTGAAAGTGGATCAATGACAGATGCCCTTGAACCAGAGGCAATCTGGATGAGGCAAAGTTGGGGTGCATAGGTCTTTTCTGAAATAAATTCAGTGTCCAGTGTTACATAGGATGGCTTACCCAAATCAGCAATGAATTTGACAAGATCCTGAGTGCTTTGTATTAACAAAAAATGGTCCTCTTTAGCTATTGTACTAGGTTGCTAAAATAAGGCATGGAATAGCTGATACATTACCTAATTCGCCATCCCTCTCGACTAATCGTTGCTAACTACTATACGATTAGTAAGACCAGGGAAACCGGACCAGAAGTTTATGGTCCTGAAGATTACCCAAAACCAAGCCTATCTGGGCGCGCAGTGTGGGTAAGACTCACTGTCTGGGCGGGACAACTGTTCGGTTCCTCACTTTTCACAAGTCACCGCCTCCATGACCCATTTCCAATTCCTTGACCTGCAAGCCCTTCTGGTTAATACCCTATCATGTGTCAGGTTTAAAGTATTTTAGTATTTGAGAATAAATAATGGGCTATTAAACCTGCTATTGGTGGGAATACTATGGTTGAAACAACTCTTATTAGGGTAAACCGCCAGCCCAGGATGGCTATTTCCATCGGTAAACGTCCGACTGCCCAAATCGACCACCCAGTTAAAAATGCCACCATGGTTCCTACACTCGCACCAGACTTTAACAGACCAGCTACAATTGGAAGACTCACATAGGGACCACCAGGAGCTAAACCACCGGCCAATGATCCTACTAATATTCCTCTCAATCCAGATTCGGTACCGATCCATTTTGCCAGTATTTCTTTCGGTAACAGTACCGGAACCATTCCTGCTATCACGAAAGCAAAAAGCAGGAGGGGAAGTATTTGGATAAACATGGTCAGGGCGGATTTCAGACCTATTATTTGCTCACCATTCCCACGGCTATATCCAACAAACAATAATACTATTGCCACCAAGCCCATGATAAGTGTTGGAATTAACATTTTATTTCCCTTCGCTGCCAACCTGGTTCCTCTGGTTTTTATTCGTTTTTTTAATGTCGATTTTTTTTAGAATTCTGATGATATGCTTTTGAGCTAAAATCTATCCGTCTTACGGGCGAGCCCTATTAATATCGTGGGGACTCGGCCAGATAAACTTGAAGGTTGACGCCCTTGACGGCATCAGCATTGAGTTCGGGGTATCTAGAATACCTTTATGGTAATAATATCTAGCTTAACAGTCGTTTATAGTGCCTTACACTTGTTCATCAATATTCGCTACGATGGACGCATCAATAATTGAATGTCTACACCTTGAGCATGCCGCGAAAACCTCTGGCAGCGTAGTACGAGTCAGCACCGTTGTGATAAGTAAAAACATGGTCATAACGACGATCACAAAAGATAGCTCCACCCCGATCTCTGATTTCCGCTGGAGTAATTACCCAACTTGAAGTCTTTTTATCAAATTCACCAAGCTCTGATAAATCTCTATATTGTTGTTCAGTAAGCATCTCAATGCCCATAGAAGAGGCCATATCCATTGCACTAGTCTTTGGTTTATGTTCTTTTCGGGCATCGAGGGCCACACGATCGTAACAGATGCTGCGCCGACCGGTTGGACTTTCAGGTGAACAATCACAAAAAATAAATTCGCGGGTATCCCCATCATAACCAATCACATCAGGCTCGCCACCTGTACTCTCCATTTCACTGAGTGATTGGAGTTTTTCAGAATGGGTCTCCAACTTTGCTTGTACTGAACTCCAGTCTATCCCTGTGTGACGATGCATGTTCTTCCCGAATCGATCTTCGAGGGTCTTGATCAGCTGGTCAAAAAGTGTTGCTTCCATTTTTTATCTCCTTTATCCAAAACGCCATTCAATGTTTAGCTCTTGAGCCTTATAAAAGTTCAGTTCACGTAAATCCAACCTATTCGATCAATGTCCCCGATCCCAGTAGCGTAAGCTTTTGATGGGCGTCCTGGTTATCCAGTCGACCTTTCAATTGAACTTGCATGGTCGAGCATGATCCGCCACAGTCCATCAAACTTTTTCAAAGCATAACTCACTGTCATGTGATTAAAATATGGTTTTCCATCTCTTAGGGGTTCTCTATAAAAAACATCCACGATGGCAATTCCAAGATCACTGCCTATTTCAGTATCAACGATGACAGCTTCGTAGGTCCAGGATGTATCTTGAAACCATTCTTCATGAAAGTCAATGAAATCAGATTTCTGTTTTTGTGTTTTCGAACCTGGTAATATCAAATAGAACGTATTATCAGGCGGGAGGGTACTTTTCAGCTGCTCAATATTCTTGGTGCTGACGGCTTCAAGATGAGTCGTAAGTACCTCTATGAATAATTCATCATTCAGGATCGAGGCGTTTTTTCCAGTCTGATTGCCTGAACACGCTACCAGACCCAGAAGCAATATTAGAATCGAAAAATGCTTGATGTACACTGAAAGCTTAAATGAGTAATTTATAGAAAACCTTGACATGAAATTAATTCCTATGTTTACCGACAATCGCCTTTTCACGCGTTATGTAGGGCTTGAAATCCATCAGGTCTATAGTGATCAGACCGTTCTAGGCAACTCTTGAGCGCAGAAGAGGCAGAGATCCCGCTGCGGACAGAGTATTGCTTCCAAAGCTAAATTGTTAATCTACTAATCGCTAAGCTCAATGCACTGATCCACTTAAGCACTTATAGAACCCTTGGTCCAAGACAATGGCTTAGCGGGTTTCAACAGTGGTCCCATAAGCTGGGTGTGGAAAAGGAAAATGCTAGCATGGGAGCACCATATTTATTTCTGTTACACGATTTATTTCAACAACAACATTTTGTTAGTTAAACGCTTCCCTGGCACTTCCAGGCGGCAAAAATACATTCCACCTGAAACGGTCTGACCTTGTGAGTTTTTCCCGTCCCAAGATACCGAATGATAGCCTGTCGCCTGAGATTCATCACTTAGACGAATTATTTCCCGACCCTGTAGATTTAGCACTACCAACCTTACAACTCCGGATTCAGATAAATAATAGTCAATTTGGGTAGATGGATTAAATGGATTTGGATAATTCTGCTCCAACTTGAAGTCCGTGAAGTAACTTTTATCCCCTACCTAAGTGCCGGTCATGCTGGATTCAAATGCTCCCAAATCCGGTGCATTTCCATGATACCATAATTCTATGTCTGTACAGCTGTCAATAAGATCGCTTCCAGAGGCCAGATGCATAAAATCTATCTCCGGCAGACTACCGTCAGGCTGGCGTGGGAGGTCTGCGTTTATTGTTGAGACGCTGATGAAATCATTGTCATCAACTGATATCCCATTCAACCAGCTGTTTGTCTCCTGGATGGCAAAATCGCCTAATTGCGTTTCTCCGAAACGGGAGACAGAATTTTTCACTCGAAGGAATTGACCCTCATTAAGTTCTCGTGAAATGCGATAGTTCGCTGTCAAATTTCCATATGCACTGCAATTCAGCAAAGTCATTGATCCAAGATTATTGTTCTGATCAAAGCCCTTCGCCTTATTATTGAATGCCAGACAATTGGTCAGCTCGAAATGATGCATCAAAGTATCGGCATTACTGTTGTCACCGCCGCCCATTTTGAACCCATTTCCATTGGCCTGGGAACCTGGGTCACTCCCATCAGGCAGGTATCCATTACCCCATGTCCAGCCTGAGTCAAGAATTGTAGTCACATCAGTGGCTTCGCGCATATAACCGTCCCAGCCGTCATCACAATTGCCCCAGGCCCGGCAACCGTAAAAATAATTGCCTGTCCCCACATCTGTAAGTCGTCAAAGTAATTCGGACAAGATCGCTTAAAAAATAAGAGACACTTTCCGGGCATCCAACATATTAAGCAAACACCTCTTGGTGCTGCGATTTCATGTTAATACGCTTCCTCATCTGA
>FLOH01001297.1_pt1 | contig 39816 bp, 34 predicted proteins | sample 756751 | NCBI WGS metagenome assembly FLOH01 (sample SAMEA4026879, study PRJEB14308) | marine metagenome | biome: coastal water; material: water | depth 74 m
TATCTGCAATCCAATAGCGAGAACTATCAGGTGTATGTACTTCATCAGCCACAATCAAATTACCCTCCCCGTCAATTCCCATCTCGTATTTCGTATCGACCAAAATCAAATTGCGTTCTTCTGCTAATTTTTGACCGTACTCAAACATTTTGAGGGCATACTCTTCTGCTTGCGCCCATACAGATTCCGTAACAAGTCCTTGAGATATAATTTCCTCCCGTGTAATAGATTCATCATGTCCTACTTCTGGCTTTGTCGTAGGTGTAATAATAGGATGTTCAAATTTCTGGTTTTTTTTCATCCCTTTTGTCATTTCCAGTCCACAAATCTTTCGATCCAGATGTTGATAAGCATACCAACTCGATGTTTTGGTTGTCCCAGTGAGATATCCCCTCACAATAATCTCTATTGGTAATATCTGTACATTTTTGACCACAGAGATATTGGGATCTGGTACTTCCAACAAATGATGTGGCACAATCCCTTCCAGTTTTCGAAACCACCATTCTGCAATCTGATTCAATACTTGCCCTTTAAAAGGAACGGTCCCCAAAATAAAATCAAACGCCGAAATACGATCTGTTACCACAATCGCTCGTCTTTCCTTATCCAATACAAAACTCTCTCTTACTTTGCCTGAATGATGCTCTCCTCCTTCCGAAAAAGAAATATGATCAACTGTGTGTGTCAGTGCCTGCTGAATAATGTCTTGATGATTCATGAAAAAGAGGGGTTAGAAGGGTGGGTGTTCATTCTAAAATATTCTTTTCTCATTCTCAAATTTTCTCTCATTTATTGAGCCAAAATCGTTGTCATTCTGAATGAAATGAAGAATCTCCGCCGTGGCGGAGATCCTTCGCGTTGCTCAGGATGACATATTTTAACAAAGAATTTTCCTTCACTACGTTCAGGAAGACAAGTTTTTAATAAGGAATACATTTTTTATATCTATTTATTGAGAAATAGCTCCGCTCTATACGTAATACGAGATACTAAATACTTACTACGCTTCTCTATAACTCTCGAATTTTTCCTTTGCTATCAAGAAAAAGAAAAATTGTCCGCTCTCCCCCCACCTCTCTGAAAATTTCTTTCAGTAGAAAAAAATCTCCCCCACAAGAGAAATCTTCTTTGGATACAAACTCATGTTTCAAAAACACTTCTACTGCCTCTTTTATTCCTTTTGCCAAAACACCAGCCGTTCCACTCTGAACCGTGCTCGTTGTTTCTCCCCAAACTACCACTGCAAATTGGTTATCTGATCCAGCAAACACCTGACTCCCCTCTCCCATAGCCAAAAAATAGCAAATATTCTTAAAACTTTCCGGTGTTCGATACCGTTGGCGAGAAAAAATTTCACGGAGTCCCGGCAAAGCCGGATCGTACGCTTCCCCTTTTTGATCAGAAGAAGCATACAAATATTTATTCGCTCCATGTCGATCAATACTGTTTGCTCTCATCAAGAGAGAAATCGTCTGCATAGATGCCTGTCTTCGTGTATCCCGTAATTCGCGCAAAGAAGGATTAATCCCAAAAAGAAAGAGAAGAATAAATGCATCAATAATGAGTATCAGTATAACAAACTCCAAAATGGTGAATCCTTGAACTTTTTTTTGCATTCGGGTTAAATTATAAACTGAGGAGAAAGAAATAAGAAATATAATTTGGAAAAACAAACTTTCAACAAGGGAGCATGCTCCCTTGTTGTTATCCCTCAAACAAGGGGTTTAAACCCCTTGTTAAAAAAATGAACGACTCATAGCTAAAAGCTTAAAGCTCATATATAATTACCCCTGATGAGATTTGACGTCCTTACTCTCTTCCCAGAAGCCTTTGAAAGCTTTCTTTCTACTTCCATCATTGGAAGAGCTGTGAAAGAAAAAAAAATCGAAGTAAATCTCTTCAACATACGAGATTTTTCAGAAGATAAACACAAAAAAGTAGATGATGTACCTTTCGGAGGTGGCGCCGGCATGGTCATGACCTGTCAGCCACTCTTTTCTGCCATTCAGTATGTCAAAAAACTCAAAAAAGACAAAGCCCCTGTTATCTTCTTTACTCCCCACGGGGAAACATTTAAGCAAGAAAGGGCCGAAGAATTTGTTGAACAAAAAATGTGTTCAAGAGTTATACTCCTCTGCGGACACTATGAAGGAATCGATGAAAGAGTCCGAGAGGCATTGGTGACTCGAGAAATTTCGTTGGGAAGTTTCGTTCTCACTGGAGGCGAACTCCCTGCGCAGGTATTTATCGATGCTGTGAGCCGATTGATGCCGGGAGTGTTAGGCGCCGATGAATCTTCTCAAGAAGAAAGTTTCTCCGCTTCTCTCGACAGAAAACTAGAATATCCGCACTACACTCGTCCTGCGGAATTCAAAGGAATGTGTGTACCGGAAGTGCTTCTCTCGGGTCATCATAAAAAGATAGAAGAATGGAGGATAAATCAATGTAGGGAAAAAAGTTAGTATTTAGTATCTAGTATTACGTATTATGTATTCCTTGCTCGTTACCTATAGCTATTTCAAAATAAACAGACATAAAAAACGTCTTCCTGATCCTCGAGCCGTAGGCGAAGAGGGAGGGATCTTCTCTATAGGAATTCTTAAGCAGAAGATTATTCTTCTTCCGCATATGCGGAATCAGAAAGACGAATTTTTGACGACGAAGCCATTTAATAAGAATTTTTTTTAAATTAATAATTTATTAGGGTTTCCTTATACATAATACGATATACGAAATACAAAATACTTTCATCCAAAATCTTCTTGTCAGAAATAAAAACCCTCTTTAAAATATCAAGTAACTAAACTACAGACACATGGAAACAAAAGATCAGTCAAACATCACCATTTCTTCTATTTTTTCTCGTTTTCTCATTGGATTTGCCTCTGGATTCATCGGAAGCATCATACTAGGGATCGTTCTTTTCTTAAGTTGGAGCATCGTCGGAGAAACACTTTCTCCCAATGACATGATACAAACAGATTTTGGCATAAATATTGGCCCTCAAACGCACCCCCTCTTTTTGAGTATTATTACTCTCGCCGTCTTTCTCGCCACACTTGTGGGGAATCTTGCGTATGTGCTCTTAAGCACGATAATAGAAGAAAAATACACACAGAGATCTACCGTCTTGACCCATGTTTTCTTTGGCAATCTTGTTATCCTACTTTTGGCGCTTCCTGTTTACATGATTTCAAGCCGTGCATTTGGCGCTCCCGGAATTGCACTTAGTGGCGTCTTACACTTAATTGTGAGTACTTTTCTCAGTTTCTTTGTCCTCGAAATATTACATTCATCAAAATACTTACTCGTAAACACTTATGGAATACTTTTAGGAGTTCTTTTGTTTTTCTTCCTCGGTGGACTTTTGGCAGGCCAAAGCAGTGGCACACTCGCGATCATCCTTGCTCCCCCAATACTTCTAGGAATGATGGCTCTCGGCAATAGAGCCGCAGAAGTGTTTTATGCTTGGCTCTATGAAAACTATGGAAGAGATTTTCTCAACATTGATACAAAATTTGGATCAGACTACGGAGAAAAGGAAAATGATTCCTCGGATTTCGATCTCTAGAAAAAAAATTTATTTTTCTCCTTCAATCTCTGTTACCGGAGAAGCTGTTTCTTGCGCTCCTTTTTGGAAACAAGCGGAATTCAAAAGGCTTACTCGATTTTCTCCGATTGATAACACCACTGGCTGACATTTCTGTGCCAAATCTAATGCCTGCGTAACCGCACTCTTCACTCCTTCCGTCTTTCCTGATTGGTATACGCGTAAAAGCACATTATTCCAGATTCCATTTCCGACGTAAAAAAGCGAAAAGAGAATCCAAAGAATAAGAATAATTCTTCCGATAGACCACTCTGCGAGTCTTATAGGGTTTTTCATGTGAAAAAAAGGGATAAAAAATCGCTTTCCTTTGTAAGAAATTTCCTCTCATTTCGCAAGAATTTCGGTTTGCTTTCCTTCTTTCTTTGTGTTCAAAAATATATCATTTTTGTTAGCGAATTTATTTATCAGACTTTCCTTAGAAAATTCTGCCAAAAAAAGTGGAAAAAACTTTGCGCTCCCCAAAAAAGTTGTTAGAATTTGTTCCGAAGTAGCCCTCAAGGGTATTTCCCACTTATTTTTCACTCATAATTTCCAACAAAAAATGAAAAAAACATTCTTTTTCTCTCTCTCATTTATAGTTACATTTGGAGTCCTTTCTCAAGTTTCCGCATACAGCGAGACAACAACGAGTGTTTCAGGGACGTTTCAACACAAGCTTTCTATTCAAGAAAAACTAACCAAAGCAATCCAACTGCGTTGGAATTTGTTCCGGAAAAAACATGTCGAACGCAATACAGCAGAAAAAACAATTCCTTACCAAAAAGCGGTTCATCAACTTTCTATGAAGGAAAATAACGTTCCTAATAACCCCAATATTATGAACCGAAGCGGAGAGTTGCAAAATTATGATACGCGAAGACAGACCACCGATCCTACTTACACTCCTTCAAATTCGACATCAGTTCTTCGAAGTCGATTAATAGATTACTACATTGACGGAGGAGATGCTGGAACGGCTCTACTCAGAAACAGAGGTATTAAAAGTTCGGAATACACAATTGCTGTTCCGACAGCTCCTCGATGGGCAACAGCAGATCCTGAAACTGTCAGCACTCTTCGATCCATGCAACGATCCCTCTACACGGCTCCAAAAGTAGGCGCTGGGCAACAATCTATGAGTAGCCCTCGTAAAGGAGATTACTACCGAAATTTCCGGAGTCCTTTCAGATTAACAGGAATGTCTGACGAAGAGGAAACAGATGGAGGTTTCTTTAGCACAGAGGCAGAATAATAGATCACGAGATAAACCCGCCTTCGCTGAAGCTACGGCGAGGCAGGCAAGACTACAAGATTACAAGTAAAAGCGCGACTCGTCGCGCTTTTTTAAAAAAATAGTCTTCCTGAATGTAATGAAGGATCTTCGTTATAAGTATTCCAAGAGAAAAGATTATTTCGAAGATTCTTCGCCCCCGCCGTAGCGCGAGGACTCAGAAAGACAAGATTCTATTCTGTCATTTTATATTGAATTAAGGAAACACTGATAAATTCTTCACCATAAAAAAATTCTCAGATTTTTTAGGAAATTTATTTCAAAAATAGTTTTGTTTAATTGTTTAAGCAAAAGGATTTCTGGGACAAATTTACAAAAAAGATGAATTTTTGGTGAAGCCATTTTTTAGGTTTTTTTATTATTTTTTTTAATTTATCAGGGTTTCCTTAACTATACGGACTCTACGAAATTTTGAGTCCGTATCCTAAATCAGTTACACTTTAATTAGAGATGCAAGAAACATACAAAATTAATAAATCCTACGAATGGAACTACGAACACGGACCGTGTTTTGAAGGAGAAATGCCTGAACAAAAACCTTCCCAGAAAAAAATTAAACTCTGGGATTTCGAACTCAACTCCCCACTTGGAGTTCCTGCGGGTCCTTTGTTAAACTCTCGATGGATAGAACTCTACAGCAAACTTGGATTTGATATTCTGGTCTATAAAACGGTCAGAACGGTTGAGTGGAAATCTCATCCAGAACCCAACTGCGTGTATGTGGATATACATCGACAGCTCGTACTAAGCGACGCAGACGGAGACGTCCAAGTTCTTTCTCATGCTCCTCAAAACATTGAAGACATTACGATTACAAATTCTTTTGGTGTTCCTTCTCAATCCCCTGAAGTATGGATGCCTGATATTGAAAAATCCAATAAAGCACTCTCAGACGGACAAGTAATGATAGTCTCTATCATGGGCACGCAAAACACCGGCAGAGAATTACCCGAAGATTATGCTCGTTGTGCCAAAATGGCAGTAGAAGCGGGAGCCAAAATCATTGAAGCCAATTATTCCTGCCCCAATGTCTGTACGGGCGAAGGCATGCTTTTTAGAGACAGCGAAACTTCAAGTAAAATTTCAAAAAAAATACGAGAAGCCATAGGTCCCAATGTCCCATTTCTGATCAAAATGGGAATACTTCCACCAGAAAAACTCAAAGAAGTTGTACTCGCAAATCTCCCCTCTATAAACGGATTCTCTGGAATCAATACTGTCTCTATGAATGTCAGAAAACCTGATGGTTCTCCTGCACTTCCCCCCGGAAAAGAACGACTCCGTACGGGACTCTGCGGACATGCTATCAAAAATGTAGGAAGCGAATTTACAAAAAATTTAGCCCAAATCAGAACAAACCTCGGCGAAGATTTTGTCATTTGTGGTGTCGGAGGCATGATGACGGCTCAGGATTTACAAGAACGTCTTCATGACGGCGCTGATATTGTCATGAGCGCCACTGCCAGTATGTGGGATCCGTATTTGGCGGAGAAATTCCAAAATTCGAAATAAGAAACTCGAATCAAATTCGAACAAAAAAATTCGAAACGTTTTATATTTCGGATTTGCTATTTGATTCGTCATTCGACATTCGTAATTCGTCGTTATATTTGTATACTGGGAGTATACATTTTTTCTTAAAAGGAACGCATATATGTGTTCCCTACAAAAACATTTGCAAAAACTTAAGTCCGAGCAAGAAATATTTTTCGCTTACTCCAAAAAAATTTTATAAAAAATGTCTTTCTGATCTCGTTCTTCATCGGTGTAGACTACGCAAAGCGAGTCAAAAAGTCTTTATAAATCAGTCTTCCTGAACATAGTGAAGGATCTTCCTTATAAGTATTTTGAATAAGAAGATTATTTCGAAGATTCTTCGCGAAGCTCAGAATGACTATTCCATAGTAGTCTCTTTCTTTTTGATGACTAAAAGAAGATATATACTGAGGGTATACATTTTTTTATTACTCATTATTCATTACTTATTACCACATTACTTTCTGCCCTTCGGGCCCTCTATGAAACACGCCAAAATCCTCAAAACTGAGGGCTTTTTCGGCACTGACCACGGGTCCAATCTGACACATTTTTTCGCCTGACTGGGTCACACACTGACCACAAACACCAAAACCGCATTTCATGTAACGTTCCACAGAAACCTCACATGCTACTTTTTTTGTCACACACATTTCTGCAATCACTTTCATCATTTTTTCTGGACCACAGGTCTGCACGAGATCAATTTTTTCTTTTGCGAGTAAATCTTCCAAAATATGTGTCGTAAACCCTTCTCTTCCTTTTGAACCATCATTTGTAGCCACAAGTGTCCTAAACCCAGACTTTTGGCATAACTCTTCCCAAATAAGCAAATTCTCTGTTCTCGCCCCAATAATCATCGTGACATCACTCCCTTCTTGCTTATGACGTGTGCCCGTGAAGTGAAGCGGAGCCGTTCCATATCCCCCACCGACCAGCACTACGTTTTTATTTTTCATGGTCGAAAACCCATGACCAAATGCGCCCCTGATACCGACTTTATATCCTTTTTTGAAGGTAAAAAGTTGTGTGGTCATTGGGCCAACTTTGCAAATAGTCAGCCAAATCTCACCATCTGAGTCTTTCGCAATAGAAAACGGCTTCTCATCAAACCCCGGCACCCAGAGCATACAGAATTGCCCCGGAGAGGACGAGAGCGTCCCCTGAAACACAAACGTACGAATATTCTCTGCTTCCTCCCACGTGTCCCTTATTTCGAACGCTTGGGGCTCTGTATTTAACTGATGATGAGTATTACATTTACAAGACATTTTCTAGTGGCTATTGATACTAATTTTCAATAAAAATCTCCCTCCATCTCCCTCTTTTTTAAAGAGGGAGGGAGTATTCTTCCCCCTTTGGAAAAGGGGGAAGAAAAGGGGGATTTTTTTATTCATGATTTATTTTTTATGAAAGAGTCCAATAACCTCACTCACATTTTTAAATCCATTTTTATCCAGCCACTCGCTCATTTCACTCGTCGCATTCTTCCAAAAGGCGTCTCCATGATAATAGACAGCACTTCCCACGCCACACAAAGTTCCCCCTGCCATCATAATCTCTAACGCATCCCGTCCAGAGTTGATACCACCTGTCGCAATAATTGGGATTTTCACGGCTTTATAGATGTCATATACGGCTTTGACTGCAATAGGGAAAATCGCTGGACCTGATATCCCACCGACTCCATTTGCAAGAAGTGGTGCTCGGAGATCAATATTCCACCGCATCCCCGGTCCTACCGTATTTATCGCGGTAATACCATCAGCTCCCGCATCTTCTACAGCGCGTGCAATATCTGTAATATTTTCTACATTCGGAGAGAGTTTCACCAGTACCGGAACGCGTGTCTTTGATTTCACGAGTTTTGTAATTTCCGAAGCAGACGTTCTGTCACAGGCAAACGGTTTTCCAAATTCTGATTCGACATTAGGACAAGAAATATTCACCTCTACCAAATCTGGGCTAAGTGCATCGATTTCTTCCGCAATAGCCCCAAAATCTACTTTCTTTCCTCCCACAATATTAATAATAATCGGTGCTTTTCTGTTTGGAATATAACTTCCAAGTTCTTCACGTGCTTTTTTAATTCCCCCGTCACTCAGACCCACCGCGTTCATAAAATAATGCTCCGTCCCAAACATGGTCGGATTTTTGTGACCGGGATGAGGTTCTCGCCAAAGAGACTTGGTGGTTACCCCTCCAGCACCCTGCTCAACTACATGCGCCATGCCCTTTGCCGTCACCCCCAAAATCCCAGAAGCCAATACCAAAGGGTTTTTGAATTTCACCCCACAAAAAGTAATATCAAGGTTTGCCATTAGCTCGATTGTAAAAAAATCAGGAATAAGAAGCAAGAAAGAGGGTTTTTGCTCCCCTTCGTAAGGGGAGATGTCTCGAGTTTAACGAGAGACAGAGAGGTTCTCTGTATTTAAACCCCCTAAATCCCCCTTACAAAGGGGGACAAAGTTGTATACTGATGGTATACACTTCTCTTCTTCGAGTCCAGACTTGAAAAAGAAAGTCCGGACTCTATTGCCTCTTTTCTATTCTCCATTCTTCATTCTCCATTCATCATTGAAAGGGGATTCGTGTGTTTCCCCCCCTGAAACACTTCAAGATGCAGATGAGGACCAGTCGTAAAAAATCCTGATCCTTTCATCCCTGGCGTACCTCCTGTAAGTGCTACGATATCTCCTTTTTTTACTTCCTGCCCTTCGTTGACCAAAATATCAGAAACGTGTCCATAGACTGTGAAGAGATCCTTCCCATGATCCAGAATAAAATACGCATATCCATACCCACGTGCATTGTCCCCAATTTTTTTCACTATCCCATCACGCGGTGCAAAAATTTCAGTCCCCTGTGGCGCATAAAAATCAACCCCGACGTGGTCATGCTTCATTCTCTGTTTGTATTTCGGATCACCAAATCCTGCCATAATGCGCAAAGGAATGTTCAGTGGAAAAGAAAGAATTGGCTCTTCTTTTTTAGAAACTGGCAGATTTTCTACGCCTGCTTTTTCTGATACTTCACGAAGCGCAGTGTGTAAATTCTGCAAAAACACTTCCGACTCCATTCTTTGGCGTTCATAGTTCTCTGTTTCTTTTTGCAACGTCCCTTCAGAAAATTCAAGACGTGCTAGCACATGCGCTTTTGCTCCAGCCACATCAGACAAGCCTTTCTTTTCTGCAACTGTATTTGCTTTGAGCGAATCAATCTGGTGATAAAGCAAAGCCGAATGTGCCTCTTTCGCCCCTACTTTTTGTTTCAAATACCCTAATTCCATTAATTTCCCCTTCTTTTCTTGAACAAATTTTTTGTTCAACTGCCGTTCTTCCAAAATCTCACTCACGCTTTTTCCTGACAAAAGCCATTTGAGAGCCGAAACTCCGTTTCCTCCAAAGGCCTGTTCCCGAATATAATTTTTCTTGAGAAATGTATCGAGTTCTTTTTCTCGAACACGAAGCAATGCTTTGATATTTGAATTTTCCCGAGTCAATATCTCAAGCTCTTTCTTTCTATTTGCTGTTTGCTCTTCCAACTTCTCTAGCCTTTGAGAAGAAAATCCTAACTCCTGATCAAGTGCCTGAAGTTGCGACTCTACGGATACTCGTTCTTCTTCTGTTTCCCACAAACGCGCACGAGACTGATCTAAACGTTCTGTAAAATCCGCCAATTCTTTTTCTTCGGCTTCTATCTTTTTCTGAAACTCTGCTACATCCTCCACCGTTGGATTCTCTGGTAAAACAATTTCTGGAACCTGCACATCACGAGGCTCAATTATTTTTTGAAGAGACTTCTTACTCCCAAAAAACCGATCCAATAAGCTATTTAAATCCTCTCCCAATGAGGCATGAGCAGAAAGAATGAAGAATGAAGAAGGAAGAATGAAGAATAAAAAGAAGAATGCTCCCCTTTGTAAGGGGAGATGTCCCGCTTTGCGGGACAGAGAGGTTTCTTTTGAATTTTTATTTTCTAATTTCATCTTTTTTCATTGTATCGTATCATTCAAATCAATGAAACCCATCAACCAAAAAGTCTTCACCAAACGAATTTTTGAGCACTATAAATACGAAAAGTGCCATCTGGATTATGACAAAAAGCGTCCTTGGACACTTCTTTTTGCGGTCATTCTCTCTGCCCAATGCACCGACAAACGAGTAAACATCGTCACCAAAAACCTCTTTGTAAATTTTCCAGATCTGGAGAGTTATGTCGCACGCCCCATTGAAGATTTAGAGAGAGAAATAAAATCTACGGGGTTTTTCAGAACCAAATCAAAATCACTTCATAAATGCGCCAAAAGCATTCTTCTTCTTCACAATGGGAATGTACCAAATACCATGGAAGAACTCACAGCCCTCCATGGAGTGGGAAGAAAAACAGCAAATGTGATTCTTTGGAATTTGTTTCAGAAAAATGACGGGTTTGTCGTGGACACCCACGTCGGACGCATTGCGCGCAGAACGGGACTCACTCTTCATGCGGATCCCGTCAAAGTCGAAAAAGACCTCATGAAAAAAATCCCTCGCTCATCTTGGGGAGAAATGTCACACATGCTCGTACAATTTGGAAGAGATACCTGCAAGGCCCCAAAACCAAAATGCAAAGAATGTTTCTTTGCTGATGTCTGCCCAAAAAAAGGAGTAAATAAATGAAAAGTCCCTTTAAATTCCAAACAAGGGGTTTAAACCCCTTGTTTGTAAGGGACGCATATATGCGTCCCTACGAGAATAGTTCAAAAATATTTCGGACGGGGGAACTTGCAAACCCAAGCTCAGCAAAAAAAATCACGAATTAAAAAAATGTATACTGGGAGTATACATTTTTTTAATTAATAATTCCAAATACATAAAATTTTTAGGCAGGTGTAAGTTTTCTGGTGTCTGATTTAAGAAAAAATAAGCTCAAAAAAAAACTCAAGCTGGACATTTGAGTATTTCAAAAGGGAAAGAAAATAAACTCTGTCTTTCTTCGCCTCCGCCCCACCTCGGCGGGCAGGCGTGGCGGGGGCGAAGAATCTTCATCATAATTTGTCCCTTTTTTCTTGTTATAAGGAAGATCCTTCGTCATCCCGATAAATCGGGATTCCTCAGGAAGACAACTTTTTTAGAACGCATTGTAAATTATTTAGGATTTATACAGTCCTCTACTACTACATTAATCCCTACTTTTAGACACCAATTTTCTTACACCTGCCAATTTTTACGTACGTATACAAGTCCTAGGGAGATTTAGTATTATTTTTTTCCAGGGAGTCTAAACCCATTCGCTCGTCCTGTCGAAAGACCACCCGGCCTCCAATTTATGTTAAGAGGGGGGGCAGCATTTTCTCCTTGCTCTGGGGTAGAAACATCATTCTCACTGAGATCGTTGTCACCGGAACCACTCATTATTTTGGGGAAGGCTTCCTCAAGTTTTTCTTGTACCACTGTTTTTATCTGAACTATAAACTCACTTACTGAATATGGTTTGTCTAGTCGAGTGATTCCATTTATTTCAGCCCATTCCTGCATAACCCCATCCCCACTTGAAACCACTATTCGATCTGGAGGGCATCCATTCTTTAGCAAAGCCTTTACTACACACATACCTGATAATTCTCCTTGCTCGAGCACGAGATCTCCCCTTGGAAAATTACCGTCCACAACAGCACAAGAGAGAGCCTTACCCTGATTTTTTAGAACCCATTCCAGAGCCTCCGGTAGTGTACAAGCCTCTATTATATCTATGTCTTCTCCTAGAGCCCTCTTTATTACTCTTGAAACTAAACGCCGAACATTTCTATCATCCTCAACAATTAACGCTGATGGCAGAGTATTTGGGTTTCCCATAAAATTAAATTATCATTAAAAATTTTTTCATATATATTCATAATTAATAATTTGTCAAATATTTTATTTATGTTCTCTTACAATCCTCACGTCCCGTACTTCTCGCAACACATCATCATTTTCAAAAATCTCACTCAGTTCTGTCGTCCGCAAAAAAAGTGCGCTCCCCGCAGAAGAATCTGGAACCTCAATAAATAAATTCCCCTCTTCAAATTTTGTCGGATTCCATAGGTTCACAAACTCCGGATATTTTGTCTCAAAAATATGTTTTACTCGTTCACACACAAGTCCTCCTTTCGCTTGGCGATGCAAGTTATATTTTTTTGCCGCTGTTATCAAAAAATCTTTGGCAGGTTCAAAACTCATAGGAAAGTATTTAGTATTGTGTATATGGTATTTAGTATTTCCTTTTTGTCATTCCGGCCTACGAGCCGGAATCCAGTCAGTAATATGTTCTTTTCTTTGAAAAGGACTCTTCTTTTACTGGATCCCCGCCTGCGCGGGGATGACGAAATAAGTGTTATTACACATAACACGTATTATGTAATACACAATACTTTCTATTTTTTCAAAGAAAAAATAGAGATTGCGGACTTCCCAGTCACCTCTCGAACCATCTCCCCCAACTTCAACACGGGTACACCAATAATATTTTGAAAATCTCCTTCGTATGATTCCATAAGAAAAATCCCTGTCCCCAGAATAGAGTAAGCACCACACTTCCCTTTCCAATCTCCAAATTCTAGAAATTTTTTGATCTGACAATTCGTCACATCAGACCGGAAATGTACTTTCGTCGTTTCAAGTTCAACTCGTTCAAAGTATTCGCCCTTAAATTTTCCCACCAGTGCTACCCCTGTGGAAATCTCATGCGTGCGACCCACAAATTTCTGAATCATCTCATGAGCTTGTTTTTTGGTATTTGGTTTCCCAATAGACTTCCCATCAAGTTCAATCATGGAATCAAACCCCATGATAAGCACATCATCTTCGGTGGAAAACTTGTGCAAAACTGACTTCGCTTTTTCCAACGCAAAATGCTGGATTTGCTCTAACGGCGGTCGAGACGTATCTATCACTTCTTCAAAAGAAGGCATCACCTGTTCGAACGCAATTCCCATACGAGCTAATAATTCTCGCCTATTCTCTGAACTCGAAGCTAAAACTATTTTCATGATTTTTAAGATAGCAAATATTTTTCATAATTCGTAATTTTCTATTCGAGTCCGGACTTGGATGATTCTGTTACAATTGATTTTCTATTTCATTACAATCAAGTTTTCTTTCACTCTAAATATCAGAAATAAAGTCCGGACTCTATACTCCTATTTTTTGTATTCTAAAAAATCAAACCAATATCAAAACCACAATCCCCGCTACCACACAATACGGCGCAAACCATATCCAATTTTTACGCACCAAACGTATCATCCACCTGATCGCAAAAATTGCTGCGATAGTGGAAGCCACACATCCCACAAATTGTGGTAAAGACAATGAAAACCCCTCTACAGTTGAAAATACCAATGCTCCGAGAATTGTCGGAATCGCAAGCAAAAACGAAATCTCTGCAGATTTTTTTCGTTCTATCCCCATAAAAATCAAAAACGAAATCGTGATACCTGCCCGAGAAATACCGGGAAGTACCGCAATCCCCTGAATTACCCCCAAAAGAATAGCCACCAACCAAGTAAATTTCTGTAAACGATTTTGTCTGAATTTTTCCGAGAAAAAGATTATCCCTCCTGTAATAATCAACGTCACTCCCACCGCCTCTACACTACGGAAAAATTCAAATTTATCTTGAAGAAGTAATACCACTGGAACCGTCGCAAGCGATGCCACCAAAAGTTTCCAACCCAATATCCCCTCTTCCTTTTCCCCCGCACAAATAAGACATGTCGATCCAAGTCCTCGCAAAAGAGACCAAATTCGACGACGAAAAACTACCAATACCGCCACTAAAGATGCCGCGTGAAGCGAAATTTCAAAATGCAAATCGGGTAATAACCCCAAAAATTCCTCTGCCAAAAACAAATGCCCGCTTGAAGAAATCGGCAGAAATTCGGTAAATCCCTGCAGAATCCCTAAGAAAATTAATTGAAGCAATTCCATTGGTTCAATTATCAATTTAAATAGTCGACAAGTCAACGAGCTCACAAGTCAAAAATAATCCGTAGGGGACGCATATATGCGTCCCCTACCTCCCACTCCTCCAACAAGGGGTTTAAACCCCTTGTTAGGGAAAGAAAAGTAACAAGGGAGCATGCTCCCTTGTTAGATTTGAAATTTTATACGTAATACGAAATACGATATACGAAATACTAACACCTCCAGTTCTTAAATTTGAGAAAATGATACGTAAAAATCATTTTCATCCCATGCAAGGGATTTTTTCTATTTTTGTTGACCCTACTAGATCTAGTGTCATACAATATGCAGGCATACTAGATCTAGTATGTACCCACTAGATCTAGTGGTATATCGAGAACGATCTCCAAAATAAAAATCAATACGAAAATTTTTTGGAGTTACCGTCCTCGATTTTTTATCCCCCGATTCATTGAACAAAAAATGTGTTCAACAAAGGGGTAGCACTCAAGATTTACAATCTACTCTCCCCTATTATTCATTACTCATTAATCATTATTCATTACCTATGACCCTTCTCAAAATTCGAAAACGCAGTGGTAAAATTGTTGATTTCGATCAAAACCGTATTCGTATTGCTCTCGAAAAAGCGGGCGAAGCTACGGGTGCAAAAATTGACAGTGAAAGTCTTACTCGAGAGGTAAGCTTAGCCCTTAATGACGCATTTGATGGCGAAGAACGTATTCCGAGCGTGGAAGACATTCAAGATACCGTCGAACGGAAACTCGCTGAATCTGGGAATTTCGAGGTCGCAAAAAAGTATATTTTGTACCGCGGAGGACGAGAAGAATTGCGTGCCCAGCAACGACTTGAACAATTAGAGAAACTAGAAAAAGCACAACTCCACGTCAAAAAGTCGAATGGAAACAGCGAAGTATTTCAACTGCAAAAAATTAAAAATATCGTCGAACGAGTTGCAAAGAGGTACCAAAGCGTTGATACCCATCGAATTTTAGAAGATATCAAGAAAAACGTATTTGAAGATATAGAGACTCGAGATATTTCCAAAGCACTCGTGCTGAGTGCAAAAAGTTTCATCGAACGCGATAGTGAGTATTCTTTCTTTACTGCAGGACTGTTACTGGAAGTCATTTACCGCGAAGTCTTCGGGAAAAAATTTGATGAAAATAATTTTGAAACTCTGTATAAAGAATCGTTTGAAACAAATCTCAAGAGAGGCGTAGAGGCCAGAAGAATTAATCCTGAGCTTTTAACTTTTGATTTCCAAAAACTTACATCCCACTTCCAACTCGAACGAGATCATGAACTTACCTATCTCGGACTGCAGACACTTTATGATCGATATTTTATCCATATTGAAGACGTTCGAATTGAAGCTCCTCAACATTTCTGGATGCGAGTGGCTATGGGACTGGCACTCGCTGAAGAAAAAAGTGAGCGAGAAGCGCGAGCTATAGAGTTTTATGAAGTTTTATCTTCTCTTAGATTTGTAAGCTCTACCCCGACACTCTTCAATTCAGGAACGACTCATTCTCAGCTTTCGAGCTGTTATCTGTCCACCGTCAAAGATGATTTGAAGCATATTTTCAAAGTCATTGGGGACAACGCTCAACTTTCAAAATGGGCAGGAGGTATTGGCAACGACTGGACTGGAATCCGCGCCACAGGCGCTCGAATTCATGGAACAAACGGACGAAGCCAAGGGGTCATCCCTTTTCTCAAAATCGCTAATGACACGGCCGTCGCCGTTAATCAAGGAGGAAAAAGAAAAGGAGCCGTGGTCGCTTATCTTGAGACGTGGCACTTCGATATTGAAGAATTTCTAGAACTCAAGAGAAACACAGGCGATGAACGTCGTCGAACTCATGATATGAATACTGCAACTTGGATTCCTGATCTCTTTATGAAACGCCTGAAAAATAATGAAAAATGGACTCTTTTTTCTCCAGAGGAAGTACCAGAATTACATGACCTTTACGGCAAAGCATTTGAAGAAAAATATACAGAATACGAACGACTTGGAGAAGCGGGAAAATTACATATTTTCAAACAAATCCCCGCCCCCCAGCTCTGGCGAAAAATGGTAACGATGTTATACGAAACCGGACATCCGTGGATCACGTTTAAAGATCCTTGTAATATTCGTTCTCCACAAGACCATGTGGGCGTCGTTCATAATTCAAATCTCTGTACAGAAATCACGCTCAATAACTCTCGAGAAGAAACAGCGGTATGCAATCTCAGATCGATAAATCTTGCCGAACACGTAATCGACAACGGTTCACTCGACAAAGAGAAACTGGAAAAGACAGTGCAAACAGCCATGCGCATGCTCGATAATGTTATTGGAATTAATCTCTACCCAACAGATGAAACAAAAAATTCTAATATGATTCACCGGCCAGTGGGCTTAGGTATCATGGGCGTGCAAGATTATTTCTACAAAAAAAATGTAAATTTTGATTCTGACGAAGCCGTAGAACTGTCAGATGAATTGATGGAGTTTGTTTCGTATCATGCCATTTTGAATAGTTCACTTCTCGCACAAGAACGTGGCACCTACGAAAGTTACAAAGGATCGAAATGGGATCGTGGAATTTTACCGCTCGACACACTTGATTTGGTAGAAGAATCACGTGGAGAAAAGATTGAATGTAATCGTAATGCTCTTATGGATTGGACGCCTGTACGAGAATCAATTGCTCTGCACGGTATGAGAAATTCCAACTGCATGGCAATCGCTCCCACTGCCACTATTTCCAATATCGCCGGATGCATTCCTTGTACCGAACCGATCTACAAAAATTTATATGTAAAATCCAATATGGGAGGTGAGTTCACTGTTATCAATAAACATCTCGTCGAAGATCTCAAAAAAAATAATCTTTGGAACGAAGATATGATCAAAAAACTCAAATCACACGACGGATCTATTCAAAGTCTTAAGGAAGTTCCTCAAAAGCTCAAAGACAAATACAAAGAAGTTTTTGAAATTTCTTCTGAATGGATTTTGCGTCATTCTGCTGTCCGAGGAAAATGGATCGATCAAGCCCAATCAACCAATATTTTTTATCGTGGGAACAGTGGAAAAGAAATTTCGGATATTTACCTCTACGCATGGAAGCTGGGTCTCAAAACCACCTATTACCTCAGAACCCTCGCGGCAACGCAAATCCAAAAATCAACGGTGGATCTTAAAGATCAACAAATCTCTCAACACGATAAATCCTCACACGACTATGACGAAGCAGAGAAAGTCGTCTGCACTCTTCTTAATGGACCGGATTGCGAAGCGTGCCAGTAGTTAATGATTAATGAGTAATGACGAATGAATAATAAAAAAATAATTCCGCTTTCTATTAATCATTACTCATTAATCATTATTCATTCTCTTCTCTACCTCTCTCTTCTTTCTTAACTCTTCTCTCTCTCATGACAAACACCAACAAAAAAAACGTTCTCGGTAATTCCACCACTGATCCGAATAAAATCCTTCCCATCACGTACTCGTGGGCACGAGAATACTATAAACAAGGGGTTGCTAATAACTGGACTCCTGAAGAAGTTCCGATGGCATCGGATGTAGAACTCTGGAAATCAAAAAATGGACTCTCCGAAGATGAAAGACGTATGGTCTTGTGGAATTTGGGATTTTTTAGTACTGCAGAGTCTCTCACAGCAAATAATATTGTGCTGACGATTTATAAACACGTCACTAACCCTGAATGCCGGCAATATCTCCTTCGTCAAGCATTTGAAGAAGCCGTTCACACTGATACTTTTATCTACTGCTGTGATTCTCTTTCTCTTGATCCAGAAGAAATTTACAATATGTATCTCACGATTCCGAGTATTGAAAATAAAGATAAATTCGTGGTCGATATTACAAAGTCTCTCCTTGATTCGCATTTTGAGATTAAAACCACAGAAGATCTTCAGAAATTTGTTTTTGATTTGGTGGGATTTTACGTGATCATGGAAGGCGTTTTCTTTTATGCGGGCTTTGCCATGATGTTATCTCTGCTCCGTAATCACAAAATGATCGGCGTGGGAGAACAATTCCAATACATCTTACGTGATGAATCTATACATCTTGCCTTTGGTGTCGATCTCATCAACACCATCAAAGAAGAAAATCCTGAAATCTGGACTGAGGAATTTCAACAGTCGCTCATTGATACTATCAAGAAGTCTGTTTATCTAGAACAAAAGTACGCCGAGGATTCTCTCCCTCGTGGGATATTAGGACTGAGAGCTGACGTGGTGAATGAGTATGTAGCGCATATTGCCGATCGCCGACTCGAATCCATAGGTCTTCCTGTAGAGTACCATGCCAAAAATCCTTTCCCATGGATGAGTGAGGTGATTGATCTCGCTAAAGAGAAAAACTTCTTTGAGTCTCGCGTCACTGAGTATCAGCAAGGGGGATCGTTGGGATGGTAATAATCAATGACGAATTACAAATTACGAATGACGAATGAAAAAGAATATCCAATATCCAATTAATACCAAATAACCAATTCTATAATTTCAAATTTGAAATTCAAACATTGGAAATTTATTGGGAATTGGAAATTTGTCATTGGATATTTAATCCACAATTGAACTATTGAACACATTTTTTGTTCAACATTTTATAACCTTTACTGTTTCACACGTCTTCGTGTGAAACCGAGTTCGTTCTTTTTTCATATTCTGTGTGAATCTCTAAAAACGATAACCAAGAGAAACAAATACTTTCAATCGAGGACGATTAAAAGAGCGGTAGGAATAATAACTAAATTTTCTATTCTCAATTCTACATTCTTCATTCTGCATTGAAGTGTATACTCCCAGTATACACCCTTCCCGCGAATTTATATTAACCTAGCGCGACTCCTCGTCTAAATCTATTGCTATTCCCCCCTCATCATCCATTTCTTTTTCTACCTCAATTGGCATTTCATCGGCTTTGAATACTTTTGAAATAAAAGATTTCTTTTCTTCTTTCTTACTTTCTCTTTTATTCTTCATTATCCCTCCTTCATTCTCCATTCTCTCCGGCTGTCCATGTGCACGAACATGCGTCTGTACCATATTAGAGAGAAGCTCTTTGAGAGCCGACTCTTCCGTAAAATTCTTTGAATCCAAAAACGTTTCTCTGTATTCTTCAATAGTTCTTGCTACGCGTGTCGGACGATATATTTTATGCACCGCATGAAGTTCCCCTCCATATTTTTGGAATCGAAGCGTCCCATAATTGTAAATAAAGGAAGCGACACCTACTCTTTCGACTTCTATCTCATCGATATCCCAGAAATCGAGTCGTGTTGATTTTCGTTCAAAGAATTTGTGCCATTCCACAAATACTAAGCTTTCCGTTGTCATAAGGACCGCATTAACATACCAACGAGCAAAAGCAGAAAAGACTTTATACAACGCAAAAACTCCGACGAGCGCCCAAACAATGGCATATTTTTCTGGCAGGAAAAACCATAATGCTGTAGCAATCCCCCCCCAAAGTACCGCCTGAAAAAACATCTTATTGAAAACAAAAACAAAAGGCGTCCGAAATGCACGTTCAATCCCTTCATCATCTTCCAAAAATCCACGAAATCCAAGGCGTCGAAGATTGATAATTCGTTTAGTCTGCATCTGAAAAAGATTGTAACAAAAAAACTTTTCAAGTACACTCTGTTTCGGATATTAAACAATATGATAAAAGATAAAGATCAAAGTTGGGGGAGTTTTCTACTTGAAGCTGCGCTTTTGGTAGGACTCGTTCTTTTTATACGGTTTTACATTTTTCAATTTTTCCGAGTTTCAGGACCCTCCATGTGTCCGACACTCAACATGATCGATGACAAATGCCATGCTGGGAAGGGTGAATTTATTTTTGTAAATGAATTCCTTTTTAACTTCCTTCGTGATCCTCAACGAGGGGAAATCATCGTTTTCCATCCGCCACACAAAAAGATATTTTATATTAAACGTGTCATTGGTGTTCCGGGAGACATGGTAGAAGTAAAGAATGGAAAGGTGTTTCTTACGAATGATTCGATGAATGATTCTCGGCTTGAAGAACCATATCTCTCCGCTCGAAATAAAGGACGAACGAGAGTTTACGAACGCTCTCAATTTCAAGTCCCCGAAGGACATTATCTTCTTTTTGGAGATAATCGAGCAGAAAGTTTAGATGCGAGGCAATGTTTTTCAGCCTCCGGATGCGATGGAACACATACCCCTTTTGTCCCCAAGAAAAATATTCAAGGACGAGCCGAATTTGTTATCTGGCCTCCTCAAAAAGCAAGATGGATTCGAGAAGAAGCCGAAGAAGAACTGGAAATACTTCCTCTTTAAGGAAGCACTGATTTAGTCGTCCGCGAAAAAAAATTCCTGAATATTTTTTAAAATTTTGAAAAAGTGTATTAAATTAATGTTTCCTTAAACAGAACTTGACGTATAAAAGTGAAACATTAAAATTCTTAGCGCTTCCTCTTTTTTATTTGAGGTTCGCAATTCTAAAAAAAATACAAAATGAAACGACTTTTTTTCGGCATCTTTTTGGGAGGGTTGGTTTTTAGTTTTTCTTCTGTTCATGCAGAAGCAATTCAGGGACTCAAAGTGTCTATCGCAGAAAAATATGCTCTTGTGGAATGGACTCCGTTGTCCGATCAAGTCCTTTCTGAAACTGATGGATATGCTCTTCAAATAAGTTCTAGTGAAGAAAAGATGAGGAATGTTGATACAAGCGGAAAATTGCTCTTTATACGAGACAGCGAGTCCTCTCTCTCTCTCTTCTGGCCAACACTCTTTAAGCGTGGAGAATATTATTACATACGAATATACACCTACGAAAAAGAGGGAAGAAGTCTCACTCTTGATAAGGGGTCTAAAATCAAGAAAATTCGTATGGCCTCCATAGGAGAGGAATTCGCGGAAGATCCTGAAACACTCGAACCAAACGATCCTGCTATTTCAAATAGTGTTGCGAATGCTGGATTTGATTTCGGAAAGCTTAGTGTGAAAAACCCGCTTGATACACAAGTTGATTTTTTCTGGTCTCGTCCCAAAAACATGTCTGATAGCGATTTCGACAAGTTTTTGATTGTTGTTTCCAAAGAGGCAAGTCTTGCTCATCCAGTAATAAAAGCGAGTGCTGGACGAAATGCTACCAGTATGCAACTACAAGGACTCGAACCAAGCACAACGTACTATGCGAAAGGCTATTTTGCCAAAGGAGAAACTCAAGAATTTGGAGTAAGTACCCTCGAAACTTTTAGCACTGTAGCCCCTCTCACGAGTGATCAGAAATCAAGACTTTCTCGTCTCCTCCTGAGAGGAATCCTTACACGTCCTGATATTGCCGTAAAGATAGGACAAAGCACTACAACAGAAGAACCTGTTACAACAACTACAACTACTCCAACCACTTCCAGTTCTTCCTCTAACACAACCACTTCAACAACAAGTACATCTTCTGCCAGTGGTGATTACACACGTGCGCAAATACAAGAAAAAATAAAAGAAATCAAAGCAGAACTGCAAACTTGGGAACAGCGGTTACAAAAGCTTAGCCCTTCTTCTAGCCGACAAACAACATCCTCTACAAGAAGTCCTCGAGTATCCCCTCCTATTCGTACCAATCCGGCACGAAATACCGGCAAGTCTATTCGACAAATTATCTGCGAAAAACTCGGACGCACTAATTGTAAATAATAATTCTTTTTAAAAATACATATTAAAAATACATATATGAAAAAATTTCTTCTTCTGGTCTCGGCTTTCTTTTTCTCCCCTGCTTTTGCTGTAGATTTTTCTCCTGAATCTTCTCTTTGTATTCAGGTATTAACTCCTGCTGTCAATATAAGAGGGGTCTGTGAAGTTTTTCCCACGCCTTGTGATGTACCAGAAAATTGGAAGACCGTTACTTCCTGTGATCTTGTAAAACCTCCGAAATCAGGTCTTTCTATGGATGAAATCCAAAAAAGACGTTCTCAGTTACAACGAGAACAGTTAGGGGAAATACTCCAAGAACAGTCTGAGTTAGAATCAAATGCACAAAAACGAACGGCTCTACAGCCTCGTTTTGTTGGAAGAACTTATTCTACAAGAGTACAAGAAAACCGACTCAACGAAAGTATGGGAGGGTCTTTCTTTGATCTTCGCGGTTCAACGATGCCCAATTTTGGAAATAATCAAACATATGAACGTTTCCGAGTTTTAAACATGGAGCGACAACCAGGGCTTTCCGACGGAATAACAAACCTTGACGAAATGCAAACACGATGGGAGGAAAGAGGATATAAAAGACCTCGATGGGAAACATCTACTATTATGGATCGAGAAAGCCTCCTCTCCCCAGCTAACAGCTATTTCAATCAACGACCGTCAAAAGAAGTTCCTACAGGTGAACGAGTATGGAAATCATATGAACAACAGAGAAAACCAAAGCTTTCAAAACGACGAAATGCTCAAGGACCTCAACTCAAAAAAATCTTTCGAGACAGTCCTACAGGAAATCTTTCTGGAAAAGCTTTGCTTGAAGAGCGGACAAAGTAGCAAAATTGTATTTGGTATATGATATTGAGCCTTCAAAAGTTTGATTTTTACTCAACATTTCGTAGACTTTCTGCGTTCTTTTAGAAATAGATCACGAGATCACAAGACAACGAGATAACAAGTTTTTAAACCCGCGAAAATGGGGTAGTTGAGAACGAATAGGAATTTCGAGTGTAGCGAGAAATTTCGTAAATGAGTTCGAGAATTCCGCCGCGGCGGACGAAGAGGAGCGAGGACGAAACAAACCGAGCCAACCGCAAAGCGGTTTGCGAGGTAGTGCAGTCCTCTAGCGACGAGAAGCCGGGGTGGCGGAATTGGTAGACGCGCACGACTCAAAATCGTGTTCCGCAAGGAGTGAGGGTTCGATTCCCTCCCTCGGCACCAGAGAAAAAAAGTATGGGGCTTGTCCCCATAATTTTTTTCTCTTAATTCTTTGGGATGAGAACCCAATGAGGGTTCGCTCTGCAAATGACCCTGAGCGAAGTCGAAGGGGAATATTGCAGAGTTTTCGACCTCGGAGCCCCGCAAAGCGGGGTGAGAATGTAAGAATTTCCCTCCCGAGCTCATTTTCTTTTTGTGCGACGACGTCACGACCGAGCAAAGCGAGGGAGTATTCCCTCCATCAGCATCACCAAATGAATAAAATTATTCCAGAAAAATTTGGAGGACTATGGATCAATCTACTAGGAATTGAAATTTTCATGAGACTTTTTATTTCGAAAAAGAAAAATGAAGAAACAAAATTTCAAAATTTATTTCAGTCAGGAAATACTGAAGAAATAGAAAATCCACCTTCTTCTTTTTTGTGTAAGTATTTTGGTGATTTAGTAAAAGAATTTAACAACCTCATTCCAGATGAGCAACAAAAAATAAAACCATGGCTAGAAGAATTAAGGAATTCTTTAGCCCACGGAATAGTTTGGTCGAAAAATCCTGACATGGACCCCCTAGAATTTTACAAATTTAAAATACATAAAAATAAAAAGTTGTTTTTGGAAACATCTTTTGAAATGAAGCCTTCTCCCCGAACTTACGGTCGGGGTATCTGGCTTATTACAAGCTCCGCTTGTCCCAAAATTTTTTTAAGTCCGGACTTAAGTGAAGTAAAATCACCATAATCCAACTTTTGGGAAATTTTTTTAAGCTAAATTTTTTAACATATCGAACGGAAAGTCCGGACTTTGAAAATTTTGGAATTCTCTTCATCCCTCGACCTTACGGTCGGGGAATTTCGACGGAATATTAAAAATTGTAGATTGATAATTGTTTTTAACCTTGAGTTTAATCGAAAGGAAGATTGAGCAACTAGGGTCGGAAAATTATCGATGTAAAGTCACGCCCTTCTATACTTGAAGGAGCCGCTCGAAATGATCCATTTCTATCAGGGTTTTCCCTATTAAAAGTACTAATCATAGAGCCTGTTACTAGGAAAAGAGAAAGCCGTCCCGCTCCTTCTCTTGCATAAAAAGAGGTTTCACTACGCGGTTTAAGCCAGATAGTAAATTCTACTTCCTCTTCTGGATCAATGTACATCTCTATCCCTGGAATAAATATATTTCCTGTTGGACCAACATCCTGCTCCTTCTCAAACCCTCTTCCCACGATACGAAACGTAAAATTTGCTTCCGGTCCAACATCGGTCTCTTCAAAAAGAAATTTAAACTCTAGTGAATGAAGTTGCGCCTTATCCTCAAGCGCATTTGTTACTTCAAGTGTTCCCATTTCTAACCAATCCGAATCCTGACGAATAAGAATTGAATCCTCACGAGGAACGACATTGAACTGAAGTTCTTTTTTCTCGATATCATACCCCTGTTGCTCAGCATTAAAATTCTTCGGTCTGATCGCTGTACGACGAGAATCAACTCTTCTCGCATAGGACGCGAAATCATTACTCTTCGATTCTCCCATTAGACGAGGCTTCTTTAATATTTCCGCCATAATCCAAGCCGCATCTGCACGACTAACAGGATCAGAAGGCATGAAATTCTGCCCTTTTGTCCTCAAAAGATCATTTGCCGTCAAGCTAAAGACAGCCTCTGTGTACCAAACATTCGAAGGAACATCACGAAACCCCGGATCTTCCTGTCTCTCTAATCCAAAAGCTCTCATCACAAGGACTGCCCATTCCGCCTTGTTCATCACCTTTCCTGGACGAAATGTTCCATCAGGAAAACCAGTAATCCACTCCAGATGGACTGCTTCTCCTACTTCTTTTGCAAACCATTCCCCTTTCGGTACATCTGAAAAATTATTAGGACGGACTGTCGTCCCCTCACTCAAATCGATCCCTTTCGTTCGAAAAAGCACAACCAATGCTTCTGCTCTATTAAGGGATTGGTTGGGACGGAACGTCTGATCCCCAAAACCAGTCATTATGCTTTCCTCCCTCACGGTATCTACCGCCTCTATTGCCCACGTAGGAATAGTCGCATCATCTTGAAAACGAGCAAAAGCAGCTACTTCCTGCCCCATGCTCCCCAAGAAAAAAGCTAGTAAAAAAACGAATACCAACAACTTCTTTTTTATGTTCATTTGTTATGTTTTTATTTTTAAGGAAACTCTAATAAATTCTTCATCGTTAAAAATTCTAGTATTTTTGAGAAAATTTTTTTTAACAAATTTTTTCTTTTAACGGGTTAAGAGAAACAAATTTTTAAGGAAAAGTTTCCGAAAAGAGGAATTTTTGATGAAGCTATTAAACACTGATTTTATTAAATTTATTAATTTATTCAGAGTTTCCTTAAAAAGGCGGATACAGCCTACCGAGATTTGATTTTTTTTTGCAAATTCAGATATAAAGAGAGCGTGAAAAAACAAAATATTGTGTTCATTGGTTTTCGTGGATGTGGAAAGACAACATTTGGTCGTGCCCTCTCTCGCATAGCCGGACTCCCATTCGCTGATATTGACGAAGAAATCGAATTCATACTCGGAGAACCCGTTAAGAAATTTATCGCTAAACATGGCTTTCAAGTATTTCGAGAAGTGGAACAACGTGTAACACATGATTTTTGTCGTAATTTTTCAGGTGTTATTGCAACGGGTGCCGGAACGATTGAAAACTCAAAAAACTTCCAGAATCTGAAAAAAACAGGAGTGTTTGTTTTTGCAAATCCTCGTTTTAGTGATGTGAAGTCTTACCTTCTGTCCCTCCCTCCCGACAGTCATCAACGTATGAATAAAGATATTTCTCTCTCCGCAGAGATAGATCAAATGTGGGCACAAAGAAAAGGGATTTATAGTGCCAGCGCAGAAATAGAAATTGAACCAGACATGAAAGCCGATGCAGAAAGCGAAATAAAAAGGCTTCTGCCCGTATTTTCTAAAATTCTCCCGCCTGCACCAGAAAAAAAGAAGATTGCTCTCTTTTCGTCCAGTAATGGAACGACCTTTCAGGGTCTATTAGACGCACAAAAGAGAGGTCGCATTCCAAATGTCGATATTTCTCTCTTTGTAACAGATCAACCAAAATGCAAAGCATTAGAAAAAGCAAAAAAAGCAAAAATAAAGACTCTTGAAGTCTTACCAGCTCCTGCCAATACAACAAGAGAAGAATATGATCGTTCTCTTATCAATGTACTTCGAGCCAATAATCCCGACTACGTTCTTCTCGCTGGCTGGATGCGAATACTTTCTCCCCTCTATTGCGATCAATTTGGAAGTATCACTCTCAATGCACATCCATCACTTCTCCCTAAGTTTAGCGGACTCAAGGACGTGGAAGTTCACCAACAAGTTCTCGAACAGGAAGAAAGATACACCGGTGCCACTATTCATCGCGTAAGTGCCGTATTAGATGCCGGCGAAACAGTTCTCCAACGAAAAGTATTGGTTGATGAGAATGATACGGTCGAATCACTGCGTCAAAAAGTCCAAAAACAAGAAATTCTAGGATTTTGTGAGGTATTGGAGAAAAGGTAAGGGGAGATTCAGTAGAGAGTATTTAGTATCAAGTATTTTGTATAAATCTTCATTTAGAGAAGGACTCAATAAATCGCACCCTCTTTCATACTTATAGTTATTTCAAAATAAAAAGATATAAAAAATGTCTTTCTGATCCGCCCCACCACGGCGGACAGGTTCGAATAAGAATTCATAAACCCCCTCAATCCCCCTTACAAAGGGGGACTCAATACAATGAAGATTTTTCCTCCGCTTAGCGGACTCAGAAAGACGAAATTTAAATGTCATTTTATATAGAAATAGCTATAGAATGTAGAATGAAGAATAAGGAATTTTTTATACGTAATACGATATACAAAATACATAATACTATTTTGTATACTGGGGGTATACAAAATTACCGCCTCACCCCATACATCCGCATAGTTCCTCTTCCTGTCCGTTCACGCAAAGAAACTTCTGGCGTGCTTTCTCTCCTCCGAGAAGCAAGTTTTTTGAGTGTCTTTTGGAAGTAAAAACCAGAAGCATTTTTCCGAGTTTTAAGTAAGGGTGTGTATTTCCTCCGAGTAGCTGACGGAATGGCAAATCGAAGAAGTGTTTGCTCCAATTCCCTTGGATTTTGTGCCGTTTTTTTTCCTTCTTCATGAGAAAGCTGTATTTTTTGTTTAAATGGATCCATATAGGATTTTGAGCTTTCTACCGCCCATACCCCCTCTCCTGCTCTCATAAAAAAGAAAAGAGAAATGATCAAAAGGATTCTCTGTATTTTCATTGTCTGTATCTGATAGTAGGCCCTGTCGGAAGTCCTGACAACAAATATCCAGAAAGCCAATCTTCGGAACCTAAAGTATGCGGTCTTGCAGACTGATCAGACCAAATAAAATTCGCCCCACTCGTCCGTACAGAAGAAAGCGTTCCCGTCGCAAACGTTGTATCACCCAAAATCTGTACTGCCACCGAATCACTACTGGCACGTCCCCCTGCAACATCTTCCAGACGCAATTTCAATAGAAATTCAAGATTTTGGTTCCGACTCAAAAATATTTCTGTTCCCGCATCAAAAATCACTGTGTCATTCGCCCCCAATTGCACCGTAAAATCACTCCCTGCAATTTCTCTATTATTTATAATCTGTAAAATTTCAAAATCATCTGCCGATCTTCCTCCCGGAAACGTAAGTCCCTCAAGCTGAACATCCAGAGAGACTCTCCCGATAGAGACCTGCTGTACACTCGGATTAGAAAGACGAAACCGGTACACTCCCGCATGAGAACCCGTCACTGGAAACCCATTTGGTTGTGTATCAGAAGGCGTAACACTCAATCCCCCACCAGAATTGACGACTAAAAATGATTCCGTATCAACCGAAAAATTTTTATCTCCATCTGATAATTCTCGTCCCGATCCAGAACCGCTCACCCGCACATCTGAAGGAAGTACTTCGAGTTTGAACTGCGTATTTTGTGTAGAAATATCCACCCGATTGGTAATCTGCACTTCTACTCCCACATGACGAGATTGTTCCCGATTAACGCGTATCGGAGACCAAAAACGAAACCTCGCTTCTCCCCCGACAAATCGCGTCTGACCCATTATCCGTCCCGATTCTGTATCAATCGCTCGAACAGAAGACACAAAAGAATCAATTGCGCTATTGCTCAGTGTATCTCTTACCGTAATTTCTTCGATCAGCATATCGTCATAATGTGCTTCGAAATTCAAGGCAAGCACAAACGTTTTCTCTCCCGCAGACAGAGTCTTGCTGTAAATCTGCTGAGACGATTGCCCAGAAAAAACTGGCGTTCCAGAAGTAGAAGGATTCGGATTGAAAGCAATGGTTTCTGATATCGACGTTCCAGTAATAACAGGCGTGACCGCACTTTGAGACTGTTCTTTGCGTGCTTCTGCTCCCAAGATACGAATACGAAGAGACCCTGGAACATTTGGTGTCACAGACGGATCATCTATCACCAAAGAAATAGAAAATTTCATACTTTCTCCCTTTGCCACTCGTGCATTATGGAACTGTAATGTTACTGTTCCATCACGATTAAACTGAAAGCTCTGTTCCTCTTCTAGATCTCCATACGTCACACGAAGACGAAATTTCGTCGCATCAGAGGCAAGCCCTGTATTCGAAAACATCTGAAATTCAATCTTATTGAGCAATAATGCTTCTATAAAATCCGTCGAAGAAGCTTTGCTTGTGTTTAAAACACCAATTTCGAAAACACGAATGGGAACATCATTGATCGACGAAACAGTCTGCCGAAGCTCAAGTGGATTTACTTGAAGTTTGAGTGTCTGAGAAGAGACAGTCTTTACGGGAGTAGAACGAACCCTTGAACGCTGAACACTCGCCTTTCTCGTTGGCATAGCAGGAACGATTGTCGTTGTACTTTTTTCCCGAGAATTATAATACGCTGGAGAAGAATAATACGACGGCGAACTCGACATCCGGTATCGGCGATATCGTGTTGAAAGGGACTTGATCCACTTCGTCCAATGATCCGCAGATTCAGTCGAATACTCCAGAACAGCCTCCGCTTCTCCAGAAAAAAAAGACATTCCGAGAAGGAAAAACCCCATACTAATTATTATTTTTTTCTTCATTTGTATTTTTTTATTAACTTTTTTAGTTTTTCAGTGTTTCCCTAAGTATGTCAAAAGAAAGCGAAAAGGCAAAAAAATAAAGGCTCTCCTCTTTTTTCTTCACTACGCGACTCCATTCTACCAGTCTCACTTGTTTATGAAATCTATCACATCCTCTTTTTTGATATAGTTTCCCCCTTGAGAAATTGCCGGATTCTGCTTCGCAACCTGTCTTGCAAATGAATCTCCCCTTTCCGAGCCAATTACATAAGAATCTGGTTTATATCGAGCCAATGGATAAAAAGTTATCAAATACAAATCTGATACTGATTTAATATTTCCACTGTAACTACTATAATACTTTTCAACATAATCTAATTGATCTACCCCTGACATGCTCCGTAATGCCTTAGTCGTAGTTCCGAGCTTTTTAGCTGTACTAGGTATGAATTGGATAAGTCCAACCGCTCCGATAGGGTTTCTTAATTTTGTATTCACCCTTGATTCCTTCCACATGACTGTCTCAAGCCATGAACGCTTAATTTCTAATCGCTTACATACTTCATCAAGCTTTGCAGAAAAATCAGTATTTTCCAATAATGCTTGCGCTCTGAGACCTTCTGCCCCAGATAAAACCAACGCTCGCTCCTCCTTCTCTTCTGGAGACAATATATCTTTGATCTTGTCTACGATTGCCCTATCACCCCCAAATTTAACCGTATAAGGAGCTTTTGCGGATATTGTGAAAGGGATTACATTCTTTTCATATTCCACTGTCCCCTTATAGAGAAGATTGTCATTCTGCCACTCTTTATCTGAGTATTTTGGAAGTTTAAAATGCAACGAACCGTTTACACTAAAATCATCCTTAATATTACTTCCTCCAAGCTCCTTTATCCGTCCTCGCACCCCTGCTTGTCTTTCTCGGAGTCGCGTTTCTATTTCCCCCCATGCCACTGGTTCCTTCTCTCCACGCTTATTCTTTACTCTCTCTCCAGCCTTATCCAGAAGATAATATCGTTGTTCATCGTAATCTATACTGTAGATTTTTGATTCTCGGAATTCTCGTAAGGACTGATCGTAAGTATATAATTTTTCATCATAAACAATGCCGTACATTTCTGGTTCTCCCTGTCCGGGAACTTTATACGTTATTCTTAAAATATGCTCCGGAGAGGGTATTTCTCCAACTTGCTTTCGCTCCCTATTCATAATGGGGATGCGGTATCCTTCCCTCGGGAAAAAAGAAAGATCTTCTCTCCCCACCACCCGAGCTTCTCTGATACCATAATTTTCTAAATCCTCTGTAAGGCGCACAATACGGAATTTCTGTAGTTCCTCCTCACTGTCCTTCCAAAAAGGAACTTCTTCCCACTTTCGAAACATTTTCCCCTCTGGGTTAAATTTCTCATGAAGTCGTGTCGTACCATCTTCATAATAGGACCATCTCTCGCCTCCCGATGCTTTCCCTTTATTATCAAAATACTGTTCCATATACATTTTTTCTACACCGTTTTCATAGAATTCGTAACTAGAAATTGATTTTTTTGTTCCATTCTCTTCAAATCTTTCGTCTTGCCCTCTCCAGAGCCCATTTCCATTCGGGAAATATATATTCTCTCTTTTGTTCCAGTTATAAACATTACGATGTTTTTCCACAATAAGCTGTTTGCGCAATGTCCCGCTGACCCTCTCATACGTATTTACAGTTGCGCTAGTAACCTCTCCCCCGCCAAACATTCCTATCTCTAAAAAAACATTTTTTCCTTGCGAATATTTTATTACTTCTCTTGAGGTAATGTCCTTCGAAACATCTAAATCTCCCCCCACAAAGCTGTCTGCTTTTTTAGAAACTTTTATCAAATCTTCCGGTGAAACAAATCCTTTTTTGTCCCCTTCAAGCATCTTTTCTAATTCCTCTTTCATTTTTTCTACTTTTTTGTATTCCTCTTCTGTTTTTGTTTCTTTTTCCTTTTCTTTTTCTACCGTTGTTCGAATCTCTTTTTTTAATTCTTCCAGCATTTCAGCTCTCTCTTTTGGGTCCTCCGGAAACCATTCAGAACGTTGTCCATCACTCTCAATCCACACCCCATAATCATCAATTGGAATATGAAGAAATATTTTTTTTCCTTTATATTCTGTCTCATAGAGATATTCAGAAGCCTCAAAATAAACATCATCTTTATACCAATCCACCGTTCCATTGCCTCCGACGGGTTTAAAAACAACTTTTTGAGCTCCAAAGAGTTGCCCGAAGAACACTAATTCTCCATCCACTTCTTTTCCTCCTAATGCCTCTATGCAAGGCAAAAACTCATTTCGTCTCTTAATTGCTCTCTGTTCCTTGTCACTTTCTTCTCGACGTTCATTCTTCAAGTCAGAAGAAATATACTCTCTGATAAAAGTATCCGGATGAGGCGATTTTTGCAATTTCCCTAAATATTCCTTAAACGATCCCACATTCTGAAACACGGTATCAAATCCTTTGTTGGGTCTATAGGGCCGGAACACAAGGGCTCCATCTGGACGAAAAACAACATCAGGATTCCAACCTCCATCCTTCTTCAGTCGCTCAAAAGAAAAATTAGCCACACACCCTCCTTCTGAGTGCTCTCGCGGACGAATTTTTTCTTCTATAGAAATATCCCAATAAGTTCCTACTAATTTTTTTATTTCTCTGAAAGCCTCTTCTGCCCACGCTCCTAAACGCTCACTATCTCCTGTCTTTAGAGAAAGATCCTCCCCCAGCCACGACAAAATTTCTGCTTTTTTCGCTTTTATTTCTTCGACATTCCCTCCAACTTCAAGTTGCCTCGCCGCACTCTCAAGCGCTCGTTCAAACGCTATTTTCTTCTCTGGATCGTACTGAGACATTTCATAAAATGCTCCAAATTTTTTGAGCGTATTTTTGTAATGTGCTTCCTTCAAATCGCCTCCGCGGGAAGCTTCTTTTAAATCCACGAGCCGATCAGCTTGTTCTGCCACTTGATATTCAAAAGCGTCATCTCTTATTTCTGCCATTATTCTAGATTTTTCAGATCCTCTTCCAGAGATTTTTGCGCTTCTCCTTTTTCTTTCTTTTCTACACCCGTCTGATACTCGTGTTTTGCGTCCTGCATAATACGGGTCAGAATAGCGTCTTTTTGTGCGTCGGAGAGCTCTTTTTTCATAGAAAAGGGTACTTCTCCTCATTATACCATAAATAAGGGCAGATTACAAGTAGGGAAACGATGAATCGCATCTGTATAAATAGATTTCCTCGAGTTTTAACTTTGTATACTGGGAGTATACAAAATCGTATCGAATATCATCATTCTGAGGAATGAAATAAGCTTGCCCTTCCATTCGGCTCTGAGACCTCACGATCTCATCACTCCTCTCCACGAGGGTCGAGGCTCTCGAGAGCAGGCTCGAACGAGAACGAAGCTGAATGGGGAAAATCTTCCTCTTAATCTTAGTATTCCTTTTTTCTTTCCTTTCTTTTTTTGGCAGCAAAAAAAGAAACAAAAAAACTGCCGTTGCGGTTGTTATTTCGCAAACGACAATCCACTCATTCGCTAAAATACCCCAACTCGCCCTTCGCTTTGCTCAGGACTCAAACACTGGGTATTTCTTACGCTCATCTTGTGGTGTCGTTTTTTGCTCTCTAACAAAACAACGGTAGGGAAAGGGAATATTTCTTTTAGAAACTTTTTCACTTTTAGTCTTGTGATCTATTTTCAAAAAGAACCTCGCCGTAGCAAGGTTCTCTTCAAAAATCTTTTCTTCTTTCTCCCTTTCTCTATCTACTGAGTCAACGGTGTTTCGTATATTCGGAAAGAGTCAAATACCTTCTTGGTTACCCCAATAAAGCGTGATGCATTCCGAGGATTGGTACGAGTTTCGATGATATAAACACTTCCATCTACTCCTGTGATAAAGGCACGAGAAATGAATTTTTCTTCATCCGTAAATCTTCCTACGAAACTCTCTGTGGCAACTCGAGTCTGAATATCTTTATTTAGAACCGTATCAGCAAAGTAAGATTCTCGTTCAATAGTGCTGGTATTAACAATCTTTTCTGCTGGATTTTTGTAGTTCTCATTTTTGGAAAGTGTAATAGCACACATAGTGAAACTCACACTTGAACAGGCTTTCTCAACTTTTTTGATAGCAATAGTAAAATCACTTGATCTGGAGCTGAAAAAATGAGAATCAGTAAAAGATGGAAACCATCCTTCTGGAATCTGGATAGAAAAGGCTTGGTTTTCGTATGTTTCAAATGCCTGAACTGCATCATTAATTCTGTTGAAAGAAACAGTTCCTCTTCGGCTCAAAGCCGTTTGAAAAGCTGAATACGTTCGATCACTTGCATGACGAGTTTCAAGCGGAGAAGTAAGAACTGGGTTCTGAGTGTATTCATTTACACGTCTGCGAACCGAGTCAATCACGTTTCGAGACTGACTTTCTCCACGAACATTTGATCCACGTTCTACTCGGCGAGGATCAGTCGCTCTTTTTATCGTTCCTGTATAAGGACGAATAGGAGCGGTGGAAACGCGACGCATTACGTCTCTATTCTCACGAGCACGAAGGTACAAGTACGAATGATACGCATCACGAGAAGCGTTCGAAAAAGAAATAAAAGAACCTGCCAATAAGGCAAAACCGAGACCGATAGACAATGTTTTCTTCATGGTATGAAGTTATTGAAGGGATAAAAAGTGAAAAGAAAAACTCTCAAATACAGAATACATAATTTCCGCAGCTGGTTCTGTTTCATAAGAACGAGCCACTGCTTCTATTCGAAGCACTGATCCATCACGCGGATCAAGCGTTGTAAATGTAAAATATACATTTTCTGTTCCAAATCCTGTTGCAGTAAAATATTCCGTGACCCTTGGAAGAGAGATTCTTCCTTGAGGTGTTGAAATATTCATAACACGCATTTTTGTGTCGCGAGAGGCAACGTTTGCTAATGCTTGATCTTTCTGAAAACTTCTTCCTGAATTCATAGCACACATAAGAAAGCTTTGTTCAACACACTTATAGTCTCCATTTTTTACTTTTCGAATGCGGAAAGAAAGAGTTGAACGACGATTCTGATATACACCATTTGAGTTCTGAACAAATCCATCTGGAACCATGATTTCGAAATCCGTCATATCTGATAAAACTTTTTCTTTTGGTAAAGAAGTGGCTTGTGGGATAGAAACTTCGTTTCCTTTTCGAACAACAATTTTTCCACTCGGAATAGTATTTTCATAGCGAGGATACTTTGCTGGAAAACGGAGAGGTTGCGCTTTTCGAAGCACCTGCCAATTCTGAATAATTTCTCGTTCAGAGATTCTTCGATGAGAAAAAACATATTCTCTCTCAAGTGACTGGTAAACCTCTTTTGCCTGAGAAGGCTTGTATTTAAATGGTCCTCTACGATCTGTTGTCCCACGCACCTGAAGCGAAGGTCTGTAGCAATTATTCTTTTTTGAATTCTCAAAATGAACACGAATATCAACTGTATTACGAGGACAAGAAGCTTCTCCTGAGTACCGATATGCTTGTCTCCAATTACTAGAAGGAACAGCAACTACTCGCATATTACTCGCACTGGAATAGAACGGAAACACTGATCCCAGCAAAAGAAGTCCGAAAGCAAAACTGAAAAAATTTTTCATTGCATTATGCATAGAAAGCGCTTGAGAAAGAATTCTCAAGTACTTTTTATTTATTTTTTTGTTTCGAGTAACTTTTTAAATGAAAAATAATAAAATGTCAAACTTTTTTAGGGTTTTTTTGTGAAATAGTTAAAAAGTACAAAAGATGAAGCCACTCCCCGAGCTCACGCTCGGGGTATCTGGCTTATTACAAGCTCCACTTGTCCCAAAATTTTTTTAAGTCCGGACTTAAGTGAAGTAAAATCACCATAATCCAACTTTTGGGAAATTTTTTTAAGCTAAATTTTTTAACATATCGAACGGAAAGTCCGGACTTTGAAATTTTTGGAATTCTCTTCATCCCTCGACCTTACGGTCGGGGAATTTCGGCGGAATATTAGAAAGCATTACTTATTATTCATTAATCATTGATAACCCAGCCCCCTTTTGTACTCGCCGCGCTGTCGCGCCGTCGCAGCGGGAAGGGGGAAGTCCGCCGTGCCTGCCCGCCGTGGTGGGGCGGACAGGGAGATTTAATTTTTCATTTACAAATAAACCTCTCTGTCCCTCAACTTCGTTCGGGACATCTCTCCTTACAAAGGAGAGCGAATCGTTTTGTCCCCCTTCGCAAGGGGGATTAAGGGGGTTTATAATTCAATATTCATTAACAACCCTCTTTATCCTCTCGCCGTCGCGTAGTCATTATGGCGAAGCATAATCAGGCATCTCTCCTTACAAAGAAGAGCATTATTCACCTGTCCCGTGAAATCCCGCGAAGCGGGACTATTTCACTGGGGTCCTCTATTCTTCATTTCCCTCCTCTTCTGGTTCCCAATTCACATCCTCTTCTGTCGGATGAAACTGTAAAGAAGAGAAAACCTTTTGTTTTTGTCGAACATCATTTAAGAAGCCTTCTTTTGTTTCTGGTGCTTCTATACGAATAGTCCAGAGAAAATCATGTACGGGTTCTGTAAAAGTCAAAAGTCCAACTCTCTTTCCTGCCATTCTAAGAAGCAGCATGCGTCCTACCGCATCACGAGCAAAAGTTTTCCGAGTTGTATTGTCTTTTCCCAATAAATTTATATCTATCAACTGCAATTGCATATTTTGGTCTTGTAGCACATTTGATTCTGGGAATTCTTCTTTGAGTTCTTTTGTACGTTCTGCAGCATAGTCCTCTATACACGCTCGTTTAAGACGTGGCGTTTGATCCTCACACTTCTGATCAGATGCCTGAATATGAAATAATGTATCGCTACTTTCCAAAAGTAATTCTCCTTCATTCCAAGAAAGAGTGTTGTTTATTAACTCAAAACCATTCGGTACTTCCAAGATAAAAGGAATTTGCACAGCCCCTACCTCCTCTATCTGCGAGCTATCAAAACGAATAAGGCTCTTTGAAAGTAAAGTCTTTCCCACATTTTTATTTCTCTCTCTGGAAAGAGGATTCGTCGATACCATAGTACGACTTACATTTGTGGTTTCACTTGTCGAGAAAGGAGCAATAATAGAAGAAAACATGCGTTGCAAAGCACGATTATTACTGACGATTCCCGTTATTTTTCCGGGATCGGTAACACGAAGCAACCACATATACTCATTTATCGGATCAAAGAACGTGAGTTGTACTGCCTCATAATTCCAGGCCGACATTTCCGTATAATGAGCCAGACTACTCTTCTTTACTTGCGTTTCATTTTGATTGAGAGAAATATTTTTATTTTCCTGCAACTGCATACGTGGTAATTCTTGCTTGAAATCTTCTAAAAATGCTTCTGCTTTTTTCTCTACACAACTCCGAACAAAAGTCAGTCCTCCTTCGCATTTCTGAGATGTGGCAATCACTTCAATCTTTGCATTTCCTTGTTGAAATAATAAAGTTCCACTTTCCCAATCAAGCGTGTCTGATTTGAGAGCAAACTTCTCCGGAACCGTCAGCCGAAAAGAAACTGCTTCTGCACTATAATCACGAAATTCCTGAGTACTCTGGTCCCCCGTCGAAACTGTTTTTGCTGGAGAGGTAGAAAATCCACGTGTCCCAAATCTTCGAGACGGAAGCGTTGATTGAACCGTCTCCGCCGGTGAAACAACTGAAATATTGGGCACTGGAATTCTAACAAACCGACGCAGAGAAGAATATCTCGGAAGTGTCTTTTTTTGCAATTCCTCTTTGTATTTCAAGAAATCACTATAATCTTTTCCCCGAAAACGCCCAGAAACATTTCGAGCTGCTTCACTCTGTCCGATAAAAAAAGGACTTAAAAAAACAAGGAGAACCAAGAACGTGCACACTTTTTTCATATTTATTTTTTCCTTAAAAAATCCCTTATAAAGTACGTGCTCCTGAGTAAAATGTCAAAAAAATTACGCCACGCCTTTCAAAACATATTGCCGATACAACTGCTCCAACTTCTGAACAGCAATATGCATCAATTCTGCCAAAAGCTGTTGTAAATATCGAATTTGACGAATAACTTCCTCAAGAGCTGCTGCTGAAAAATCTCGGCGAGACTCGATACGAGAAGCTTTTTTCAAAAGTTGATCTCTTTCTTTTTCAAGTGTCACAGACAATTGCTTCCGTTGTTCTGAAACGGATGGAATCTGTGCCGGACGGATATCTCGAGAAAAAAGAAGTTGAGAAATACGCTGAGAAATAGAAACGAGTCCTGATTGTTTTTTTATAGAACGAACCCGAGAAGTCCCTCCGTTCTCTCCTGCCTTTCCAATTGTTTCACGCACTCTGTCAGTACTTCCCCCTAATACTTCCCCAAGAGAAAGACTCTCCGCACCAGCCTGCCTTCCAGCTTCTGCTTCTTGAGTAATACGTTCCTGAAACTTATTTTCATCCATTACACACTGGAACTTAGTAATTTTTCAACTTTTGTCAAATTTATTTTTATATTTTATCACATATTCCATATAATTACAATGCATTCTGCCATGTATTTCATATTACTACTCTCATCGAAAATGGAAATTTTTTTCATGCTTCCTTTCGAACAATAAGAATAAACTCTGTTTCATTTTTCTCTGGTCCGATATTTTCAGCAAGAATTTTTAGATTCCATGCTTCAGATGTCTCGAAAGGAGCAATTGCGACATACGCAGGATTTCCTTCTTTTGCCACCGATTCTACTGCGAAAATGGTAGATTCTTTTTCTTCTTGGAGTGCTAACGGCAAATGCTCTTCAATCCATCGTTTACATTGCCTTAAAGCCTGAGGATGACTCCCTATTGTTGCAACCTTTTCTAATAATGCCCCAGCAATTCCGACCAAATAATGATCGATTTTCATCTGCGTTCGTCCGTTTATTTCAATGATATTTTTATATAAATTAAACGCTTCTTCTGTCGCTTTTACGACTCCTTCATTTGAGTTCCGAAACGGAACAACACCCCATTTGGCATCGCCCGAAATAACCGATTGAAACACTTCGTCAATTTCAGGAAAATATTCTATTTTTTCTGGATGAACCTGCTTCAAAAAATAAGATTGCACTGCCTTATCAGTGTTTGAATAACGACCTCCAAAAACCGCTAATGTTCCTTCTTTTTCCATGCACAGAAAAAATACAAGAAGGAAAGAAAGAAGTCGAGTTCCTTTTGAAGAAAGGTGATTTTATTCGGCATTTGTAATTGATTATTGTAGAGAGTCCGGACTTTCTGTCCGATATTTCAAATAAAAAAAGAGGATTTATTCTCGAACAGAGCCTTATTTTTAATTGATATACTTAAGTCCGGACTCTGAGATTTCATTCGGCATTCACCTGCCTTATCGAAGTTTGCAGACGAAGACTGGTCATTTGTAATTAATTACATCATGTACCCGTAAAAATTCTGCCCCAGACTGTATTGCTTTTTTTCCAGCTTCCAGATTTGGTTCGATATCAAACCGATGTTCTCCGAGGAACCTTTTTCGAGAATGACCAATCATAACACGTTCTTCTGGAACAAATTTGGCAAATTCAAGCAGTTCCCAATTCAGTTCCATTGTTTTTCCAAACCCAATTCCCGGATCAAGGATTATATTTTTCGACTCTACGCCAGCCTTCAGAAGTTCTTCTTTTCGTATTAAAAGCTCTTCCTGCACCTGATTTATTGAACTGATCCCAGACAAGCTGGGACAAGCCTTTTGTTCATGAACCTCCTCCACAGTTCTTCCAGGAAAGTGATTCACGATAATCATGTCGAATGCGGGAGCCAACTCTCTCATCTTTGGATCCTGAAACCCCGATACATCGTTGAGAATTTTTCCTCCCAGTTCTAAAAACTTCTGGGCGGTTTTAGGATGACAAGTATCGAGAGAAACTTTATCTCGTAGGGGACAGATATATCTGTCCCCTACAAACAACCGATTTAAAACTGGTTCAACTCTCCCCCACTCTTCTTCCCACGTTATCTCCTCCGCATTAGGTCGAGTACTCTGTCCACCCACATCTACAAAATCTGCCCCATCATCAAATAATTTCTTCGCCTGTTTTATTGCTTTTTGAGGATCAAAAAATTCTCCCCCATCAGAAAATGAATCAGGAGTGATATTGAGGATACCAAAAAGTTTGATCTGCTTCATGACAAGAACTTTAAAGATTTGATTTATAATTGGGAAGAAAAAAACATCCAATATCCAATGACAAATAACCAATCAATTTCCAATGCTAAAATTTCTAATTTCCATTTTTTCCATTTTTTAATTGGTCATTAGTATTTGATTGAAAATTGGATATTGGTAATTGGTAATTCAAAATCTCCACTTTTTTATAATTTGAAATTTGGAAT
>FLOH01001298.1_pt1 | contig 39808 bp, 62 predicted proteins | sample 756751 | NCBI WGS metagenome assembly FLOH01 (sample SAMEA4026879, study PRJEB14308) | marine metagenome | biome: coastal water; material: water | depth 74 m
AGACCGCCAAAGACTCGAACTACGCCCTGGCAGTCGCGCAGCGGCAAGAAGCGGCAGCCGGAAGGCAGCTGAAGGCGTCCAAGACGCAGGCGCAGGCGGCTGACCTCTCAGCACAGGCCAGAGCCACGAAGGCGCAGGCAGAGGAAACGGCAGCGTTGGCGCGTCAGCGGGCACACCCAGCGAACCGCGGTCCGGACCCGGACGCTGTGGCTGCAACTGGAAAGCAGACAGCGAAGCGCACAGCTGCGGAGGGTGCGGAGGGCGCAAGCAATTCCGCCCCCGTGGCGCCGGCCGAGGGTGTTGCTCCGAAGCCGGATGCTGGTGCCCCCGTGGCTCCGGAGCAGCCAGCGCCCAGCGCGCCGGCCGCCGAAGTACCCGTAGCGGCGCCGAGCACGACGCCTGCAGCGCCGAAGCCGCAGACAGGTACGGCGCTCGACGCTCCGGCGGCGGCGCCCACAACCGCTGGTCCTCCGGTTCCCGGCACGCAGACCACAACGGACAAGGCGCGGGACTGGATCAAAGAAAACCCATTCTTGGCCGTCGGCGGCGCCGCCATCGGGACCAAGGCGTTCCTCGACTGAGAGGTGACCGATGTCGATCGAGAAGCGAGCTGACCGCGTCGTCGCGTGGCTCCATACGTTCCCGGAAGCGATGGCGAATCACCTCGCCGACAACGTCGAGGTCGACGCGCTGGAGAAGCTCGCCACTGCGTTCTGCGAAGGCGTGCTCACGGGCGACGTCGAGTGGCGCAACCACCTGGCGAGGACCGACCTGGACGGCGCCTTGCGGCACCTCGAGGCGGATCAGCTGTTGCCGCAGGAGGAGAAGTACGCGCACGCGCAGCACCTGCGGAAGTACGCCGAGCACGCGCAGCGATACGACGCGCTGATCGACGCCGCGGTGGACGAGGTCCTCGCTGCGTCGTCGCATGAGAAGACCGCGGGTCTCGTGGCCGCTCCGCCCGAGGGGAACGGCAATACCCCGGGCCGGGACGACGTCGGCAACGACAGCTTCGGCGAGTCCGAGTTCAAGACCGTGAGCGGTCGTCGCCGCGTGTGGGCCCCGCTCAACTTCGGCGAGTCCATCGGAGACCGCACCAACGAGAGCGACACCGCGCCGGACCGCAGGTAGGAGGACATCGTGGCCACCAAGGTGCGCCCGACAGCCATGCCGGGGTACGGGCCGAAGGATGACCCGTACTCCCCGAAGTGGCTTGCTGAGCGGTCTGACGACGGAGAGCTGGCTGGTCTGGCTCGTGGGTCGAAACCGGGCACAGAGGCCCGGCGTCTTGGCGACGCTTGGTTCAGCGGCACGCACAAGAAGAACCCGGGCTGGAGAGCCGCCATTGAAAAGGCCGTGTACGGCACGACTGGCACGGCAGAGAAGAGGTCTTCCATGCTGACAGAACGCGAAGCCTTCCTGATCGACACTGCGCTCGAAGCTCACGGCCGCATGATGGAGAAGCAAGCTGGCACCGCCAACGCGCTCATCCAGTTGCTAGGCGGCGCGGTTGGTGCTGGCCGTGCTGCGGGTGGAGGGGCTGCAGGCAAGGCGGCCCTGAAGGGCTTCATTCCGTTCCGGCATACCCCTGGGTTCACGCACCTTGCTCCGAGTCACCGGGCGTACCGGCGGGTCAAGAACCTGTCGCGCGCCGGCGACGTGAAGGGCACGAAGGCCAATGTCGATGCTCTCGCTCGGTACGGCAAGGACAAGGAGACGCTCGGAGGTCCGGAGGCTCGTCGTCGGCTGAAGGAAGTGGCCAAGAAGCACCCAAGCCCGCCGGGCCAGATCGCACTCAGTGGGCTCGCCGACGTCTTCACCCCAGGCCGTATGGGCCATGATCGGGAACTGTCGTCTGCGTTGGTGGATCTGAGCTCCCGCGGCCATGGTGGTCGTGCTCGAGGAGGTCTGCAGCGGTTCGTCGAGAAGGCAGAGCGCAAGGCGGCCAAGAAGGCGAGGAAGTAGGCGATGCTCACCGAACGAGAAGCGTTCCTGATCGACACTGCGCTCGAAGCTCACGGCCGCCTGATGGAGAAGCGCGCCAAGGGCAAGGGCATGGGCACGGCGATGGGCATCGCAGCTCTGCTCGGCCTTCCTGCAATCGTGGGCGCCGCGTCGTCGAAGAAGACCAAGGACGGCAAGGGCCGGCGACATACCGGCCTTGGCGCCGCAGCCGGCATGGCCGGGGCAGTCCCCGGGTCCATCGCCGGCGGTGCAGTGGCAGCGCTACCTGAGTACGCGCGAGCGGCAAAGGAGGTTGCGCCGGACGCCATTCGTCGTGGCCCGCGCGTAGCTTCCAGGGCTGTAAAGGGCATGTCGGGCAAGAAGCTGCTGGCAGGTCTCGTGCTCGGCGGCCTGCTGGGCGCCGGTGCGGCGGGCAAGGGCGCCACGAGCGCGTCGACTGCACTGGTTGACGCCAGAAAGAGAGAGAAGCGGTCGTACCGCGAGTATGGGTCTTCGTTGGTTGCGCGAGAAGGGCACGCGCGTCGGTCACGGTTGAATCCGAAGTGGAACCTGGCCTCTGACGTGAACAAGGGGGCGCCGGGTACCCCTCCGTTGACGGCGCGCGCCACAGGAGGCGGCCGGGAGCCTCTGCGAGAATCCGAAGGCGCCATCAGTGCCCACGCGCTTCGCAGGGCACCAAGAGAATCCGCGCTGTCCAAGCTCCGGCACGAAGAAGGCAAGCTGGACAGGTTCAAGCGGGGATGGGCGACGGGTACGCGGCATGGAAGCTACCCCTCGTGGAAGCGGGACGCACTGGAGAGCGCCCAAAGAGGGTACGACGTCGACCGCAACACGAGCACGGCACCGAAGTCCGCCCCGAAGCCCGCCCCTGTGGCGTCCCCCACAGGCGGCGCGACACCGACCAAGGTGATGGACGCGGCGGGCAAAGCGTTCGGGAAGAAGAGTGCGGCGGGAGAGACCCCCGCCCCCACAGTCAACAAGATGCGGGCTCGATACTCGGCAGGCACTCTGCTCGGCGCGACCGGTGTCAAGCCCCGCGGAGTCATTGACAAGTCGCTTCGTCGGGCAGGGATCGACAGCTTCAATCGGGGCGATTCGAAGACGTACAACAAGGCAGAAGAGGCTCGGTGGGGGATACGCGACGCAGCTGACACCTCGAAGGGGTCCATTACGGGTCGCTCCGGAATCGGAGGCGACCCAATCATACCGCCCAAGCCCAAGGACGCGAAGTAGATGCTCGTCGTCACGAACATGCGGGTGAAGTCGCTCTCGCGAGACTTCCTCGATCTCTACTGGGAGATCGAGGACACGGTCGAACGCGTGACCGACTACACCATGCAGGTCCTGCGTAGCGAAGCCCCCGAGGGCCGCTACACAGCGATCTGCCCGGAGTTCCGTGACGCCTTCCACTTCCGCGACCGCTCGGTCGACCTCGGCGTCTTCAACCGGCAGTGGCACTACCGCATCCGGGTGAAGAACACCGCCACGGACGAGACCGCCGACTACCCCGATGTCGGAGGAGCTGCTCGCCGTGCACGACCCACGCTGCAAGCTCTTGAGGCCGCTCGACTCGCTCGCTTGGCACTGCGAGAGGCCTGCGGGGGGCGCAAAGTGGTTGTGCTCCCTCGCCGCACGTTCGGACAGACCTGTGACTGCATCGACGACCTCACCGGTCAGCGAGAAGACGACGGCTGCACCAGCTGCTACGGTGGCGGATACACCGGTGGATTCCACCGGCCCATCCTCGTAGACGGTGGAGTGTCATCCAGCCCCAAGCTGTCGATCTCGATGCCTGTGCGTGACCGCAACGCCAACGAGGCATGGCTGTTCGTGGCGGACTACCCCACGCTGCAGCCGGAGTGGGTGCTCGTCGAGGAGGAGAACATCCGCTGGCGCATCGGCGCGCAGATCACGCTCATCGAGCGGTTCCGCTATCCGGTGTTGCAGCGGGCCAAGCTCCAGCGGATCATGCTTGGGGATCCGGAGTACGCGTTCCCCATCAACATCGACCTCGAGAACTTCGAAGCGACAGCGCGGCTCGAGTACTCCAACCCGCGGAACCTGGGCAGCGAGTCTCAGCTCCAGGCCCCGATGACGAACGAGGTGAGCTGATGCACGACGTCGCAGAGCGTGCCGAAGTAGCGCACCTGCAGCTCCGTCTCGAGCAGCTCGCCAAGCTGGCCGAAGCCAGGGGCGAGGGCAGCAGCGCCGACAAGGTGCTGAAGAAGATCCTCGCCGTCGGCCTCGGTTCAGCGATCGGCGCCGGCGCCGGGTTCGGTGCACGACACCTGCTGCGCCGCAAGGCCATCACGGACATCATGGCGGGCAGGACGGCGTTCAAGCGTCACCTGCCATGGCTGGGTGGGATCGTCGGCGGCGGCGTCGCTGTGGGCAACGCAGGGCGTCGTAGGGCCGAGGACGAGTACATGGCCAAGGGGGCAGCTGTACCGGGAGCCGCTCTGGTCAAGAAATTGTGGCAGGGTACGACGCTCGGCAAGATGCCTCCTGCTGCCGCTCTGGGCACGGCGCTGGCCGAGCCAAAGAATATCCTCTTGCTCACGTATCCGCTGGGGGCACTGGCTGGCGCGGCTGCAGGATACGGAGTGGATGACTACCTCAAGAAGCGTGGAAAGAAGCATGAGAAGGACGCCATGTCGACCTTCCATCGCAAGCTCATCTCCCGCGTCGGCATCCCGGCCGCGCTGCTCGCCACCCTGGGTGTCGCGCACCCGGCCAACGAGTTCCGCAAGCGGGTCTTGAAGGACCGCGCGCGCATCGAGGACCAGAAGAAGGTGCCCGCATGAGCGCCCGCTCCGACATCGACCCGCTGAACCGGGCCGTGCGCGCGACCATCATCTTCATCCAGGGGGTGCTGTCTTCCGAAGTGACCCCGGAGAAGTGGCGCTGGCTGAACGACGTCAAGCACACGAAGTCGATCGTCACGGGGAAGTACCCCGTCAAGCACAAGGACCTGGAGTCGCGCCCCGCCATCGCCGTGCACCACGTCGGGGCGAAGTTCCTGGCGCTCGGGCTGCAGGACAAGGTCACGACGGGGCTGATGGATGAAGTGGGCGAGGTGCAGGATCTCGTGACCTCCACGCTCGTCGCCTCCGTGCTCACGAAGTCGCAGTCTGTCGGAACAGCGCTCGGGTGGCACTTGATGCGGGAGCTCCGGCACCACATCGACCTGCTGCAGCTGTGGGGTGGGCTCCACACGACGTCGGACGCGATTGCCATGTCCCCGCCCATGCCTGCGGGCGAATACATCAGTGGTGCGCCGGCCGACGAAGAGTGGAGCCGCATTGTGCTATCCTTGCCTTTCAGCGCCGCTGAGCACGCGACGCCGTCCTACCAGAAGGAGGCCGGCTTCCACATTGTTGCTCGCAGCGTTAGAATGAGGTTCGAGGCTGAGTTCGGTCCTTCTCCTTCCGGGGAGAGCAGCAACATCGACTTGCTGAATTCGATCGCTGAACAGGCCACAGTAGAAAATCCGCTCGCGGTCGCGGGCGTCCCTGTGGAGGTCAGGCGGGTGAACCCGACGATCGCCGCGAAGAGAGAACGAGTAGCCGCCAACATCAGGGCGTCGACAGGAGATTGACATGGCCACCGGACAGAGTGTGCAGAAGCCGGACGTCACCGTTCGACACGAATCGTCCACGGTCGCGCCGACGACGATCATCCCGCGGAGACTGGCGTGCGTGGTGGCGCCGCTCTACGAGATCATCGACGCCACGGTGTCGGGGGTGCCGAACTCGACCGCCCTCACGACCACGCCGGCGTTCCTGATCGGCGACACCAAGACCACCGTGACGCCCACCGCTGGCGCGCAAAACGTCAGCGTGCAGCTGTCCTCGGGAGTGGTGACGTACGCGTTGCCGATCTCGTTGGATCTGCTGAACCCGGCGTACACCCTGGCGTACGCGGCGTCGCTCCTCGAGGAGAACATCCCGGGGCTGGTCGCCGAGGTCGTCAACAGCCGCTTGGTGCTCGAGACGTCCGCCAAGGGCGACTCGGCGCTCCTGAAGCTGATGACCGTGTCGAACGACGCCTACACGCTGCTCGGCATCGAGGAGTACGAAGACGTCACCATCCGCGGCTACTCCTCGTACAAGAACGTGCGCGTGCCGGCGCGGTTCAACTCGCTGCCGGTCGACAAGGGCGACATCGACCAGATGGACGTCGACGAGGACTCCGTGCGTGCGTGGCTGTCCCCCTCGGGCTCCACGATGTCGGAGCTGAAGCGCGACCAGGCCGTCCTGCGTCACCGCTACAACGCGAGCGCCTCGTCCCGCGTGGCCCGGCATGTCGAGGCCGACGCGCTGACGACGTTCCCGCAGAGTCGCTTCTCGCACAACATGCGGCCCAAGGACGATGGCGACGGCGACGGCACGACCGACGCGCTGTACGCACGGGGTACCAACGCGGCCCACGTGCTGTTCGGCGATGACGGCTCGGACGACCCGTCGCAGTCCCACATGCTCGTCATGGAGGCGTGGGGCGACCAGGACCTGACGGATCCGGGTCCGTACCACGGCGTCGCCGGCGACAGCCACACCATCATCTACCGGCCGTCGGAGAACACGCTGGCGGCTACGCTGGTGTCGGTCTCCAACACCGACATCTCGGTCTTCCCCACGGTTCGCATCCTGGTGAAGTCGTCCGTGCCGGCGACGGTGCTCACACCGACCCAGCTGCTGAACATGGTCGACCACGTCGTCATCTCGGCCACTGGCGCTGTCGTGTGGCAGGGCAAGATCAAGGCCGTCACGTCGGCGGGCATGGACCCGCTGGCTCCGACGCACTACCTGTACTACGTCACGCTGTACAACCTGACGGTCGGCGCTGCTGGTAACGCCAGCCTCGCCGTGTACAAGAACATCGCCGCCGCGCAGATCTGCGACGACGGCGGCGGCGGTGCGACGTTCCCGAACATCGTCATCCAGACGAGCGGCGTCGACATCGTCACGACGCTCACCGAGGTGAAGACTGCGCTCGAGGCCAACGCGCAGGCGCTGGTGCGCTGCACGATGCACGGCACGGGCTCTACCGTCGTCAAGATGTTCCACGAGTACTACGACCTCGACCTCGCTGCGGGCTCTCTGCCCGGCGAGATCAAGGTCGGTGACCTGCTCGAAGAGAACGCCGCCGCCTGGAACGGCGAAGTCGTGGCGGTGGATGGCGCAGGCCCCACCATCAAGCTCACGGCCGGGCGCATCCCAGTGGCCACCGACGTCTTCAAGCGCGATGACGGTGGCGCGGGCATCACCTACACCATCGACGCCGTTGTGGGGGACGCCGCGGCTCGCATGAACGTGGCCGAAGCCTTCACCGGCGGGCGCGACCCCATCGACTTCACCGCGGCTGTCGCTGGCTTCGTTGCCGATGAGGCCACCTGCCGCTCCGCGCTGCCGACGGCGGCCGGCTACGGCAACCTGCGGGCGGCGCTCGTCCGCATCGACAGCGTCGTCGGTACGCTGCCCCGAAGCGGGCTGGCGGCATTCGGTACCAGTGGTGCCATGGCCCGGGTCCTCGATTCGGGCACCGGCTACCTCATGCTCGGCTTCAACGTCGATGGCGAGGTCATGTGGCCGCAGGACAGCGAGACCGTGACGGTGACGCCCGAGGATGGCGGCACGGGAGCGACGGGTCGCGTCCTCGAGTTCCACACGGTCCTGAACACCGAGGCCGTGGGCTCGACGGCCATCGTCGCCAGCGACACGTTCTGCATGAACGACGCCGCGACAGAGCTGCTCCGCTCGTACCGGATCGAGGTGCAGGCCGACCCGACGGCAGTCGTCGCTGTCGGAGACACGGTCTACTCCGACGTTCTGGCCGTGAACCAGTGGGAAGGCCAGGTCACGAACCGCACCACGGGAGCGAACCACTACGTGTGGGTGCGCCTGAACTCGAACTCGGTGGCCGTGCCTGCCAACACGGAGCAGTTCGGCGTCGCCGGCAGCACGACAGACTGCACCATCGTGGCTGGCCCCACTGCCCCGTTCACCATTCCCGACTACAACGAGTGGACGTCGACGGTCGTGCGCGCTACGCGCATCGAGACCCCGACGAACGATGCGGACCGCGAGTACCGCCTGGTGCTCAAGAACATGTCGCGCACCACGGCGGGCACGACTCCGGGCCGGGGCCTTCCGGGCGTGCAGACGGGCGCAGGCAACTACGGCATCTCGCTGGGTCCGATCAACGACACGGCGCCGGCCACCGCGACCGAGTGGTTCGACACCATCACGTCCTCGGTGGACGTCAACGGCGTGAAGGACGGCGGCGGCATCGCCGCTCACTCGCTGAAGACCATCCCGACGGCAGGCACGTCGTTCTACCTGTCGGTCAGCGGATCGTCGTGGGCGCAGGTCAACCTCGCCGGCGACGAGTTCCCGTCGGGCACCTATTCCATCGAATCGAAGATCAACGACGCGGTCTCCGACGAGGCTGACCTGTTCGCAGCGACGTCGGGCGCCTACATGCTCCTCGACGTGGCACAGCTGCCGGCCGCCAACCCCTACGCGTGGCGCGATGGCGTGGGTGGCCAGGAGTCCACCATCGTCCTGCGAGGCGACGGCATCCCGTACGTCTTCGGGCGCGGCCACGTGCCGGACGCATGGCGCATCGGCCTGCGGACCACGCACCGGGCGTTCGATAGCGGCTACGACTTCACCTCGATGCACCACTTCGGTGTGGCTCTGGCCACGGCCGTGGGTGACGAGATCTACGATGGCTCGACGCTGCTCGGCGTCGTGTCTTCCGTGGACGACCTCGAGATCGGCGGGCAGACCTTCACGGGCGCCAAGCTGGTCATCGACCGTGAGCTGACCTCGTACCCGACGAGCGACTACTCCAACTGGGGCGTCCTCGCGAAGGACCTCACCGAGGACACCGTGGTGGCCTCGTACGGGTCGACGCGCCCCTACCCGCAGTTCGCGGTGTACGAGGCGCTGCAGCAGTTCCACGTGATGCACGACGTCATGCGGAACTCGGACTGGACGCCGCCGGTGCTGGCGACGTCGAACTTCTACGTCTCGTACCGAGGCCTGCGCCTCGACGTCACTCCGTCGGCGACGCTGGCGGAGCTGCAGTACGTGAGCGATGAGGACACGCTGCTGGCCAACTACGGTCCCATCCGCCCGGCGAACCCGCTGGCGTGGGGCCTCTACACGGCGATGCAGAACGGCCGCAACCGCACCTTCGGCGCCATGGGCGTCGCGGCGGTGTCGGACGATCAGCCCATGGGTACGACGACGGCCCACTCGGCCGTGGCTGACTTCCTGCAGGTGCAGCGAGGGGTCTACGCGGTCGCAGTGCCAACGTACGACTCCACGGTGCGTGACCTGTGGCAGCTGTGGGAGATAGACGTCTCGACTCCCCCGACGCTCGACGACACCACCAGCAGCACCGAGAAGCGCTCTGTGCGCGTGCTGCTGGCTCTCGACGATGCGACGGAGGCTCCGCCCACCTCGATGGTCTCGGGCACGGCGGAGGACGGCTCCGTCACGGGAACCATCGAATTCGCCGCCGGCGTCGACCTGCGTGGAGCGCTGGTGGCTGCCGGTGTCGACCCGGATTCGACGCCGACGGAGTTCCGCACCGCGCAGGTCTACATCGACTGTGCGTCCGACGCGTACAACTACCTGGTGCAGGAGGTCGACGGCCAGACCGTGACGCTGAACATCACGCACGCGCCGGGGGCAAACACGGACGGCTTCTGGGCCACGGCGTACCCGGATCTCGCCGACGGTGGCGAGACCTGCACGATGAAGAAGCGTGGGGCGGCCGCGAGCACGTCGACAGCGAAGTCGGTGGCGTCCGCAGCCGAGGGCAACACCTTCGGCGGCGATGACCGTCTCGGGGTCATGTTCCCCGGCCGCATCGTCATGCCGTACAACGGCTCCGACAACGTCGTGGACGGGTACTGGCTCACCTGCGTCGTGCTGGGCTGGATGGCGGTGAACCCGCCCATCCAGGGCTTCACGAACATGCGGGCCGCCGGCGTCACCGGCGTCTACGGGTCGAACGACACGTTCACCGACGAGGAGCTGAACCTGATCGCCGGCGGCGGCTCCATGATCTTCTACCGCCCCGATCCGAACAGCACAGCGGTCGTCTGTCGGCACCAGCTGACGAACGACGTCTCGGACGAAATCAAGAAGCAGTTCAGCATCCGGACGCAGAAGGACGCGCTGGAGTGGGCGCTGCGGGCTTCGTTCAAGCCGGTCATCGGCAAGCGCAACGTCACCAAGCAGGTCCTCGCCTACTACATGTCGAAGGCGGTGGGTGTGTGCAACGCGACCATCAATCGCAAGGAGACGATGCCGGGCACGCGGCCGCTGGCGGTCTACGTCGACGGCACCCGACAGAGCAGGGTCATCATCCGGGTGCGCCTGGTCTACGCGATGCCGAACGACTACATCGATATCACCATCATCACCTGATTCGAGGGCGCGGGCGCGTGCACGCAGAGTAGGAGGATACGATGCCGGGACTCCAGGATTGGAACCCCAAGGGGCAGCACATGACCCAGGGCCTCAAGCCGGGTCAGTTCCTTTCGGGGAAGCAGTGTTTCGTGGGTGCAGGTCCGCCCATGCTCTCGATGTTCGCGGGCAACGGGATCGACGACGACGCCGACACGGGGTTCGCCCCGCCGGGTGACGTCGTCTACCCCATCGCGCTGCTGCAGACGTGGGCGCTGGCGCAGAACAAGGCGCTGAGTCGGCTCTTCGAGATCGGCTCCGACATGGTGTACTTCGCCACGGGCCACTCGGTGGGACAGCTCTCGCTGTCGAACATCATCTACCACGGGCCGAACCTGCTGCGGATGCTCTACGCGTGGATGCGTGCGACGGACCAGACGCAGAGCCCGTTCACGTTCCCGTCGCTGCTCGACCACACAGAGCTCGACCTGCAGGAGATCTTCCCATACACGGAAGGCGATGGTCCCTCTCCGGGTATCCCGGCGAACACCAACGCGCTGCCGATCGTGGAGATCGAGCCGGGCTACGAGAACCACTGGTTCAACCTGGCGTCGGACGCGTTCGACCTGCCGTTCGGGATGCTGTTCCTCTTGCGCGACTCGCAGGGCAACAACATCTCGAGCTTCTACCTCGAGCAGTGCCACGTGCCGAACCACCAGCTGGCGGTCGACGCGCAGGGCATCATCATGCAGGAGTCCGCGACGGTGCACTACGGCCGGATGGTTCCCATCCCGGTCAACGCCATCGCGCTGCTCAACGGCCTCATCGCCCCCGACCAGGCCGCAGCGTAGTTGGGGCAAAGGAAGAGCGAGCGGTTGCCCGCTCTTCCCCGAGAGCTACCCGAGCACCCCATTCTCGACGGCGACTTCGAGGTCGTGACTGCAGGGGTAGTCCTCGTCACCCCAGCAGTCGCAGTCCTCGTATCCGCCGACTACTTCTTCCATGTCGACCCCCTCTGCGCCGCAACACGGTGACGTGCGGCGGCTGGCGGTCCCTTCGTAGTACTCGTGGCACTCGTAGCAGATGAGCTTCACTGTGTGTCCTCCTCGCTCGTCCCCACGGACAGGCCCGCGGCCATCGGCCTGTGGGTGAGCCCCTCGGGGCGACGTTCCCGTCGACGTTCCGGTCTCTGTGGCTCACGCCGCTGGTTCTGCTTCTGACGGCGCTCCGGGTTCCAACGGACGCCCCAGTCTGCCATCTCGAACACCCAGGCCGCGAATGCTGAGCATTGCGCATCGACGAGGAGCATCGACTCGTTGTCCCAGCCCCCGCCCTCCACGATTCTGGGCGTCAGGGTGAACCAGGGGCCGTCACGGTCTTCGGGGACCATGCTCGCATCCTGGACCTGAACGCCGATGCCCCATGACAGGCAGATGCGCAGGAGCGCTCCGGGGACGGGCACACAGCACAGCACCATGAGCGCCATCGTCTCATCGTCCGTCTCCCTGAGTGGGTGGAAGACGAGGTCGTAGTCGGGCCACGGCATCTCCGTGAGCGCCGCGATGGCGTCTTCGTCCTTGGTCGACCGGAACCCGTGATGGTCGAGCAGCGCCCGGTCAGCGAGCTCTCCCCCGACACGGCACGTGTCGAGCATCCACCGGATGTGGTCTCGCTGAGCCTGTAGCTGCCGGGGAACGCCTAGCAGCCGGAACTCGGAGCGCGAGCCCATCACGTACATCAGCGGCGGCCTCAGAACGAACTCTCCTTCTCTCTCCGCGAAGCCGTACATGTGGCCTTCCTCGGTTTCGAAGAACCGAAGCCGGTAGCCATCCTTGGTCTTGAAGGTCAGGTAGGTCAATGACATTGGAATCCTCCAGTGGTGTGGTGTCCTCACCGCCCTTATGCCTTACGAGGGCGTCTCTTTCGCGCGCGCCTTCTCGTCATAAGGGCGGTGAGGACCCATCGCTTGGAGGAAGATCCAGATGTCTCACGAAGATACTAATTTGGTTCGCAACCAGTGGGCCTCTCGGCCCATCGACATCGAGCAGCATTCCGTGTTCGGCCTCGGCACGTTCAACTACAACGTGTACCGGGACTCGTCGGGCGAGGTTCTTTCCCCCGACAGCCTCACGGCAGTAGAGCAGGGCCACATCTACATGGTAGAGGTCGACGACCGCGTGGCCACGATCTCGTGCCCGTCGCGCATCGCTGACGGGATCACCGCGCACTTTCTTCGTGGCCAGCAGGTACGCAACCTGGACCCCGGACTGCTGCGGTACGCCATGGGCAAGCCGGGTGTGCCCATCCACCAGGTGAAGGCCCTCAAGTTCCGATGGTCGATGCCCACGGCCAGCTACGCACGGTTCAAGAAACGCGTGGTCGCCGCCGGCGGCCGCGTCGTGGAAGAGCAGCAGGGGGCCGAGGTCGTCGACGAGGCGGTCAACCTGTGCTTCTCTCTCGCGGCTGACATCGACAGCATGGTCCTGCGCATCGTGGAGAAGACCAACCAGGGAGCTGATGAGGAGGCGCTCCGCAACGCACACAAGGAGGTCGGGGAGCTGCACGAGCTGGTGGCCACGATGGACAAGCGCGTCTGCGAGACCACCGCGCTCTTCAGCCGGGCGTTCAGTCGGGCCGAAGCACGGGACGACCAGAAGGCAGGGGCAGCCCTCGAGCTGTCCATAGAACGCCTCCAGAGGCACAGAGAGGCTCTTCCCGACCGGGACACCCTCCGGAGGCTGGAGGAGGCCATCCTGGCCCGTCTACGCGGCGAGGAGGCCAAGATGACACTGCCGCTGCGCAGTGCCCTTGGTCGGCTGCAGGCGGTCTACCCTGTCCTGGCCCGCATCCAGGTCAACGGAGACGACGAGATCGAGATGGAGCTGGGGGACACCAACGTCATTCTGCGGCCCCAGTCGATGACTGTCATGGGTTCGCCGCTCCAGCCGGGTTCCCACAAGTTCGAGAGTTACGTCGAGGAGGACAACATCGCTGACCGCCTCGACCACGTGTTCGACCAATTCGGCGCGTACGCCGCGTCCATCGAGGAGAGGAGCACTCAGTGAGCCGTAAGACCCTGAAGCGCCGCATGTTCCCGGGCATCGGGAAGAACGTCTTCGCCGCCGTGCAGCGCAGCCGTGCCGACGACTTCATCCAGATCCAGACGAACAGCGGAACGCTCTACATCCACGACGCCGACGAAATCGAGACCCTCCTCAAGGCGCTCGCCTACGTCGCAGAGTTCGGCCTGCCGGGGATGCCGCCCCTGTCCACCTTCGTGAAGACCCTGCCCGAGGACCTCGCCCGGGAGCTCGCTCCGTTCCGCCAGCTGCTGGTCGACGACGAGGGGAACGTGGCGCTCGACGGCCAGCCCGAGCCTGAGCCCAACCCGCCGGAAGAGAAGCGTGACCCGGAGGGCGAGGACGCGCACCTCTTCGTGCGGTTCGACGCGCTGCTCAACGACGACGTCATCGACCGCCGCACGTTCAACATCATCAGCGGCGAGTGCGGCTTCATCACCATCGGCGACGCGCTCGAAGGCGTAGCCCGCGGTGAGTGGACCAAGGAACGATTCTTCGAGATCCGTGGCCTGAGTGAGAAGAGCCAGACGTGGCAGTCCATCGAAGAGCTGCTGGCCCAGCACGGCATCTTCCCCGCGTGAACAACCAGAGGAGAACGACCATGTCCGAGAACCAGACCATCACCATGATCCCCCTGTTCGAGATCGCGTACGGCGATCACTTCCGCGGCGAGTCCATCCAGGAGGGCGACCCGAAGTACACGCCCATGGTCGGGGTGGGAGACCTCATCCCGTCCATCAAGAAGCACGGCTTGAAGCGCCCGGTCACCGTGTGGCGCGACCCCGAACTCGACAACGGACCGTTCAGCGTGCGCCTCATCGCAGGCATGCGCCGCATCACCGCGCTGAAGAAGCTCGTCGTCATGGGCGCGCTCGAGGAGGAGGTCGAGGTCCCCTGCATCGTGCGGGAGGACGTCGAGGACCGCGTGCACGCCAAGCGCGAGGCGCTCGTCGACCACTCGGGGCAGAAGGGGCTGAGTCGCTTCGAAGTGGCCGCCTACCTCTACGAGATGGCCAGCAAGGGGTCGACGCGCGCCGAGCTCGCCGAGGAGTTCTGCCTCTCCGAGACCACGATCGGCAACTACATCTCCTTCTACAAGCGCGCGACGAAGGAGCTGAAGGCCGCCCTGGCACGCAACAACATCAACCTGCGGGAGGCGATGACGCTGGTCGACCTCGCCCCCGACAAGCAGATCGAGAAGCTGCACGAGCTGCTCAACGCCAAGCTCGAGGACAACGTCAAGGCGCAGGAGGTCTGGCAGAAGATCCTGAAGGCCGCCGGCCGCTTCAAGCCGTTCGGTCCGGGCGCGCGCAAGGCGTACCTCAAAGAGTGCAAGGAGTTCGTCAAGCAGCACGAGGGCGACGAGGAGTACGCCGAGTTCGTCGCGCACGCGACGATCGCCATCGGCGTGATCGAGTTCGGCCTGTGCACGCGCTTCGACAAGACCGAGGTGCTCTTCGGCTACTCGGAGGACGCCGTGGATGACGGCGAAGGGGAGACCGAAGGATGAAGGCTACGTACGAGCTCCGCGGTGACGGCGCTGTCGTCGCGAAGATCGGAGACAAGATCGTGACCGAGGGGCGCGTGCACGGCACCACGCTGTGCGGGCGGTTCAACATGGGCGGTGCGTCCGTGGACATCCACATGGCGCACAGCGAGAAAGACAACAAGTGGCGCCTCGAGGTGACCATGCCGGACGGCTGGCTGGTCGAAGTCCCGACCAAGACGCCCGTGCTGGGAGGTTCCTGATGGCCAAGTACGCTATCTCCGAAGCGGGCCGAGAGCTCGCCACGTACCTCGATGCCCGACACCACGTCATCGCCATCCGCACCCCCGAAGAACGACGCGTCGTCCGTGACGCGCTGGCCTACGCAGACACCGTGACCGAGAAGTTCGAGCGCTCCGGCATGAAGGTCTTCATCTGGACCTTCGCCCGCGGCCTCGTCGACCGGAACTGGAAGCCGGTACAGACCACCACGGGCATGACGAAGGGCAACCCCGGCGCCGCGCTCGACTACGCCGGCGCGTATGAAGGCAACGCCATCTTCGTGCTCTACGACCTCCACCCGTTCCTGCCAGACCCGGGGACCGTGCGGCAGCTCAAGGATCTGGAGTGGGAGCTGTCCAACGTCAAGGGCGGCAACGGCAACGGGCCCACCAACCTCCGCTACGTGCTGTTCACCGGCGCCAACTTCACCCTGCCGAGCATCCTCGAGGATTCCGTGACGCTGCTCGACTTCGGGCTGCCCACCATGAAGGAGCTGGAGAACGTCGTCATGCAGGCGATGGAGCAGCTCCCCGCTCCGCCCGAAGGGCACCCCTCCTCTCAGCGTGTCGCTGCTGCGGGCGCCGGCCTGACCGAGCGCGCGATTCGGCACGCCATCCTCCACTCGGCGTCGTCGTGTGCGGGCAAGATCGACCCCGCACACGTCGCCAGCGCCAAGCAGCAGGCCATCGAGAAGAGCGGCGTGCTGACCTGGATCGACAACCTGCCGAAGCCCGAGGACATCGGCGGCCTCGAGAACCTGACCACGTGGCTGAAACAGAGGGAGCGCGCGTTCTTCGACATGGAGGCACGCGAGAAGTACCAGCTGCCGGCGCCGCGCGGCGTCCTCATGGTCGGCATCCCCGGCTGCGGCAAGTCGCTGGCGTGCAAGGCCGCCGGTTCGATGTGGGGGCTACCCATCCTGCGGCTCGACGTCGGCCGGCTGATGGACAGTCAGCTCGGCGCTTCGGAAGCCAACATGCGTCGGGCCATCGAGGTCGCCGAGATCAACGCGCCCATCGTGCTGTGGATCGACGAGATCGAGAAGGGCATCAGCGGCACCGAATCCTCCGGCAAGACCGATGGAGGGACGACGGCCCGCATGTTCGCCTCCCTCCTGACCTGGATGGAGGAGAAGACGGAACCCGTCTTCATCGCAGCCACGGCGAACAACATCTCGCAGCTCCCGCCGGAGATGCTCCGCAAGGGGCGCTTCGACGAGATCTTCTTCGTCGATTTGCCGACGCTGCGAGAGCGCAACGTCATCTGGCGCATCCACCTGGCGAAGCGCCGGGTGCAGTTCACCGACGGCGAAGTCTCCGGGTTGGCGAAGGAGTCCAGCGGCTTCAGCGGCGCAGAGATCGAGGCTGTCGTCGAAGCATCGCTGTTCACGGCGTGCTACGCCGAGAAGCCCATCGACTCAGCGACGGTGCTGCAGGAGATCAAGGACACGACACCGCTCTCCAAGTCGATGGGAGAGCGTATCAAGGGGATGCAGGACTGGGCTGGGGCACGTGCGAGGTTCGCCACTCCGAAGGAGGAGGAGGCGGACAAGGACATGTGGTAGGGAAAACACCAGGCCACAGGTGGGGGCGCGTCGCGCTGAACAACGGCGTTCCCCACCTGTGGCCCCGGTGCAAGCCCCTCGACAGTAGCAGTCCCCGGAAAGAAGGACAACGTGGAAAAGCTCATCTATGAGCAGCCGTGCCCCTCATGCCGGGTGAGTGCCGGCTGGTTCATCGAGGGGACGATGAAGGTCGTGACCCTGTACGGCCCCGACGGTGAGGTCGACGACGTGCGGCAGAAGACCGAGACTTTGCGCGAGAGCAAGAAGGCCGTCTGTCGCGGTGACGGCTGCACCCAGACGCTTCCTGCCTACGACGTGCAGGAAGAGGAAGAGGAGGATGTCGCGTGAACCTTGCAGAAGCCGTTCGCTACAATGAAGTCGCGGCCGCGCGCAGCTGGAGGCCCAGCGATCTCCCCGACCGGTTCAACTGGCTGTGGTACGCGCGGTCGTTCCGCCAGGGGGACTATCACCGCAAGCTCGTCCCCCACTGGCACGATGCGCCGGATGACCTGGCGCAGCTTGCCGTCGGCGAAGACCGGTGGGTGTTTCACTGCCAGTGCGTGTTCGCGCAGGAGGTCGCCCTCTTCCAAATGCTGCACGGCCTGCACGCTACGGGCTGTCTCGACGAGCCGACCAGCTGCATGATGCGCTCGCAGAATCCGCATCCCGAGATCCCCATCAAGGGCAAGGGGCTGTGGATCTGGAACGAGACGCAGCTCCCGAAGAACCACGTCGCCAAGGCCAGGGAGGCCAATGTCGACCACGTGCTCATCAAGGTCGCCGACTACCGTGCGGTGCACCCGTACAGCGTGAGCAAGAACGACGAGATGCTGGCCCTGCAGCTCCTCGACCACCTGTTCCGCGTGTACCGCAACCACGGCATCCAGACCATCCCCTGGGTTTACGCTGGGACGTACGGTCCCGAGGTCGGCAAGGACGAGGCATGTCGGCGCGTCATCCAGATGGCCGACAAGCACGTTGAGCTGTCGAAGCGCTTCGGCGCTGACGCGCTCATCATCAACGCGGAGAAGGGCTTCAAGACCCGCTACCGAAGTCCCGACGGCATCGTCGAGGTGCCCTGGGCGCACGAGCACGCGGAGCTCTACTTCGGCCTGATGCGGCGCGCCGGCGTGGCGCTGGGGCTGTCGAGCTACTTCTACACGGAGGGGCACGGCAGCTTCGCCTGGCAGGCCGCGATGCGCGGGACCGACTTCTGGATGCCCCAGATCTACTGGAGCGTGAAGGAGCGGGCCCGCAACCGGATGCACTACGCGCTGTGGACAGCGCTGCGGTCGTGGATGACGAAGGTCGACCTCAACCACAACCCGCCGAGGCCGATGCTGCCGAGCGGAGGCCTCTACCAGAGTCGCAGGCACGAACATGGCGACTACGACCGCACCATGCACAAGGCGGAGGACATCCAGGGGTGGATCGCGGCCATGAACGGCCTGAAGGTGCCCGCCACGTCGATGTGGTGGTACATGCGGCCGTCAGACACGAACAAGGGCGACGACCGGGTGACTCTCGCCCAGTGGAACGCGTTCGCCAACGTGCTCTGGGGCTCCACGATACTGTAGGAGATCGACATGAACCGAAAGCAGCGACAAGCGCTCTACGAGCTTCTCTCGGGCGTGAAGGAGCATCTCGACCAGCTCGTCGACGCTGACGAGCACAAGCACTCGGATACGGGAGAGCCTCTGCAGGACGTGGTGGATCTGCGGCAAGCGTACGAGCACGCCCTCGAGGTAGCGAAGGCACTGCCGAGCAACGGCCGGCACATCATCCTCATGCTCACGTGGGGCGACCTGCGGCCACGGGCGGCCCCTATCAGCGCCGGGCTGATGGACGTGAGAAGCAAGAGCCAGGACATCATTCATCTGTCGTCTGCTATCACGCTGCGGAACCCGAGCGACCCACCGTGGAAGTTCCGTGTCCTCAGCTGCCGCACCGAATACATCTGGCAGCTGAACGACCCGCTCGTGGTCGAGGGCGCCAGCGCTACGTCGATCTGCAAGGCACTCGACGAGTGCGATGACCCCCACAACAAGGAGATGCTGCGGATGATGCTCGCGGCAGCCCAGGACTACTAGAAGGAGAACCCCATGAGCCACTACACCCCGGAAGAGAAGAAGCTCCTGCAGGTCGGTCGGACCTACCAGAACGGCAAGGGCAAGGTCCGCAAGCTCGTCGCCCTCATCACGGACAACCGCGTGTCCCGCGTGCCGAAGGTCATCTGGCAGTCGGTGGGCGACGCAAAGCGTCGGTCGGAAGAGTGGTACCAGACCCGCTGCAAGACGATGCTCGAAGCGGTTGGTGCGGTGGTCGCCTACGAAGACATCGAGTACTGCCGCGACATGGAGGTCCTCGGTTGGATCTCGTGGATGGCCCCGCGCAAGAAGGCGAAGATCCTCACCGACCCGAACCAGCCGATCTCGGGGTGGACGCTGCTGTTCCCGGCCAAGGCCAAGAAGTCATGAGCCTCTCCGACGACCACAAGAAGAACCTCGTCAAGCTGCTCGAGTGCGTGGGCGAGCACCTCGAAGTGCTGCGGTACGCTGAAGACGAAAACCCTGACCCCCACGGCCGCCTACCGGTGGAGAACACGGACTACCTGCGGGAAGCGTACGTGGCGGTGGCCGATGACCCGGTGCTGCGACTGGAGCTGCAGAGGAGGACCGAGTGAGCGTGAAAGAGTTCAAGGTCCTCCACATGTTCAGCGGCATCGGCGGGTTCGCCCTGGGGTTCCAGTGGGCCCGCCGGCGACTCGGGAACACGGACGGCAACTACCGCGGCATCGGCGCCGTCGACTTCGACGAGGGTACCGTCACCGACTACGCCAACATCACGCAGGAACCCGTGATGCGGGCCGACCTCCACGACCTCACCCCGGACGAGCTGCTCGATCACACGAAGGGCGAGCACCCCGACGTCGTCGCCCTCTCCCCTCCCTGCAAGGGCTTCTCCGGCCTGCTGTCCAACGCAGTGGCGTCGACCGAGAAGTACCAGCAGATGAACCAGCTCGTGTACAAGAGCATGATGCTCGTGCTCGAGACCTTCCACCGGCGCCCGCCGAAGCTCATCGTCCTCGAGAACGTGCCCAAGATCACGACCCGAGGCCGTGAGCTGCTCCACGCGCTCTACACCCTGATGTGGGGCTACGGCTACCGCTTCGACGCCGGCTCTCACGACTGCGGAGAGATAGGCGGCCTGGCGCAGCACAGGAAGCGTTTCCTGCTCGTCATGCGCCACGAGGAGTCGATGCCCGGGTTCGTGGTCTACAAGCCGCCCAAGAGGCGTGTGAGGGCCGTAGGCGAGGTGCTGGGCAAGCTGCCCCTACCGGACTTCGGACCCGCTGGTCTCATCCATCGTCTGCCCCGCGTGATGATGAAGACCTGGGTGCGCCTGGCGCTCATCCGGGCCGGCAAGGACTGGCGTGACCTGCCCACCGAAGGGCTGTTCGCGCTCGTGGCCATGGGGGAGAAGGAGGTGGCTCGCTTCAGCGGCCGCCCCGGGCTGATGAGCAACGTGGCGTGGGGCCAGCCCATCTCTGCGGTCACGGGCTCGGCCTCTGTCTCCGGGTCCAACGGTACCGCGGCTGTGTGCGACCCACGCATCGAGCCCGGTCGCACGCCCTACAACAACGTCTATCGCGTGGTGCGGTGGGAAGAACCCTCGCCGGCTGTCGCTGGCGCCGGCGGCGGCCTCAACTGCGTCAGCGACCCTCGCATCGACTACGAGCCCCGCCCGGGGGCCTACGGCATCGCCGACTGGGACGAGCCGGCACGCACGGTGACGGCGCAAGAGGGTGTGGGCCGCAGCAACGGACAGAGCGCTGTGTGCGACCCCCGCTTCACCTGCAAGGCCCGCAACGGCATCTTCGGTGTCCTGCCGTGGAACGAGCCTGCGGCCACGGTCATCGGGTCTGCTGACGTGCACGCAGGCACGGCGGCCGTGCAGGATCCCCGATGGGGTGAGCGTGACCGGCCGGACCCGCCGCCCATCATCATCGCCGAGGACGGGACATGGCACCGGCCGCTGACCACCCTCGAGCTCGCCGCCTTGCAGGGATTCCCCATCTACGCCGGCGGCCTCTTCCTTCGCCTCTCCGGCCGCAACCAGTCGAAGTGGCGTGAGCGCATCGGCAACGCGGTACCGCCGCCGGCGGCGCGCGCCATCGCTGAAGCAATGCTGCTGCCCCTGCTCGCACAGAGCATGGGCATGAACCTGGCCCCCAGCGGGGGCGACGTCTGGGTGGAGCCGATCCGCGGCCTTCACGTGTAGGAACAGCCCGCGCCAAGAAAGGAAGAGACGATGCGAACGACGGTACTGTTGCTGGCGCTGTTTATGGCGTTGGGGGCTCTCGGTTGTGGTCTGGCGGGGTCTGCCATCAAGGTGGAGCGCAGCCACGACCGCTTCACCGGGGAGGACAAGGTTTCGTTCTATGGGTGTCTGGGGTGGACCCCGATGTGCGTCCGGGGCAGCCAGTCGTCCTGGGAGGCGGTTCTCTTTTTCGAGACCGAAAGTTCGGATTGGAAATACCTCCGATGCCACAACATGGACCTGTTGGCGGATGGCATCGTGGTGCCACTTGGACCACCGGACCACCAGGGAGACGTGGTGAGGAAGTACATGGGTCAAGTCCGGGTGCTGGAAAAAGTGGGGGCGGCCGTTCCCGTTGATGGGCTTCGGCTGATCGCACGGGCTTCCAGACTAGAAGGGCGCCTTTGCCACTTCGATTTCCAGATTGATGGCAAAACGGGCGCCGTGATGCGCCAGTGGGCCGCCGCCTCGTTGCGGTAGGAGGATACGATGGGTGGCGAGAAGGACGACGAGAAAGACACCGAGACGACTGATGAGAAGGACACCGACAAAGAGTGGCCGGACACCTGGCCGACGTACGTTGATGGGACGCCCATCGACGTCACGAAGATCTAACGCGCGAAAGAGAGGCCGTACATGGGCGACGAGTTTTGGAAGCGCGCTGAAGACGATCTCGCCAGCGCGCTTCCCAGCGTCGACGACAACGACTGCGACGACGACTGCGACGACGACAACGACTGCGACGACAAAGAAGACGCAGAGAAACCAGCGTAACCCGCTGGTAATTGGGCATAAGGTCTGTGACGACAACCCAAAGGAGGTCTTGTGCCTGGAGACTACTGGAAAGACGCCGGGACCGCGCTGGAAGATGCGTTCCCCGAGGTAGACGACGACGACAACGACTGCAACGACTGCAACGACGACAAGACCGGCGACGACAGCAAGGACTGAAAATCCCCCCGACTACGCCATAAGCACTGTGGTGTGGGAAGCTAGCCTCCTCTCGTCAGTTCTGGGGCCTCCTTCGGGGGCCCCGGAGCTGACACCTCCCGCACATTTCTTGACGCGGAGACAGAACATGCGATACGCGGTGCCGATTCATTGGCAAAGTGAAAACCCGTACGATGAGAACCTGGCAGTGATCGAGGTGACCGACACGCTGTGTCTTCTCGTGGAGAAGATGCTCTTGGCACTGCAAGCCGCTCGTGCTGCGCTGGGTCGGAAGGACGTCTACCTCTCGGTCTCGGACTGCTGGCCCGACGTCTACGAGTGCCGGCACGGCGCGTGGGTCGACAACAATGGTAGTCGGTGGGATCTCGATAGCGGAGAGTGCCCGTCTGCCGTAGAACTTCTGGCTGCGTGCGGAGACGAGATGAGCTTCGGGTACTGCATGCTGGACGTGTCGCAGTACGGCGCGATGTGGTCATTCGCACCGAGGCACGGACGTACTACAGGAGAGACGCAGCGACTCCCGCTCGAGGTGTTCGGTCTCTCCGCCGATCTGCTGGGAGAATGGAAATGAAGTTCTCGATCTACACGATGAACGAGGGCGAGGGCGAGCCGGGGTACATCCTGGTCGGCCCGTTCCGCGCGGCCGTCGCCATCTCCGTGCAGGGCGGCTCCATCCACACAGTCCCTCTCCCCCCGCACCTGACCAGCGTGATGCGCACGGTGGCCGCCGGCAAAGCGAGCCCCGCAGACCACGGGATGACCCAGCTGGGGCTGGGCGCGCTGCCCCCCATCGTCTTGCTGCACCTGTGCGAGGAGCTGCTCGAATGGGTCAGCGCCGTCGACTTCATGGTCATGCCCGAGCGCGGCATCCCGAGCGACGCCAACGCCAGCGCTCGTGTGGCATCCTTCGTGGAGGAGCTATACAGGAGCGTCTCCAAGGACGGGCACGCCGTCCTGAAACGCACGGATGGGGACAACCTGCTGGTGTTCCGGCACAGCGACATCAGCCGCGTCGCAGCGGACTCCACAGCACCCAGCGCCGTGCAGGATCTGCTGGACTCCTCGATGGGCAGCAGCTTCTCCTTCCCCATGCCCGCCACGGACGATGATGACGACGATGGGACGACGGTTCACTGACCGCCCGTGGGCCCGGCTCTACCGAGATACCCCACCAGACGTGCAGCAAGGAGCTGGCACTCGCTGGGCAGCTGTTGCTGCTGCCCTTGGCGTGCTGCTCTGGCTGTGGTTGGAGCGCTGCTGATGAGCTACGAGACCGAACTGAACGCGGCGCTGCTGCGCGCGCGGACGGATGGGAGAGCAGAGGAGCTGTGGCGAGACCACCTTCCCTTCTCCGGCCGCCTGGCGTACCTGACCGCAGCAGCGCTCTCCATGACAGCGTCAGACGACTGGCCCGACGCGCATCGGTGGATGAGAGCGCCGGCGTTCGTCGTGCAGAACATGGACCAGTACGCGACGTGCTACAACAAACCGAACGGACAGCTGCAGTATGTGTGGTTCCAGCACAACCACTACATCGTGTCGGACACGAACCCGACGAACCCGTCGACGGCGTTCAACCGCTCGGCGAAGATGCAGGTCACCCTCGGGATCCGAGAGGTCGCGCGGCTGGTCGGGACCTGGGAGCAGCAGCTGCCCCTGTGGGTCTCTGACTGGTCTGAGGGCGAGTACAACCTCGGCGACCCCGAAGTACAGGGTGCCATCCGTACCTACGCGACCATCCCGGAAAGGCATCGGGATCTCATGCGGGCGTTCCCGCCCATGTGCGTGGTGCGCTCCAAGCCGGGCGTGGTGCTTCGTGTTCCTCCTCCCGGTCGCTATGCCATCGTGCTCTACGTCGTCGACCCCTCTACGGGGAAGATGTCGCTGGCCCTGCGGCCGGGACCGGGGGTCCCGCGAATGGTGCTGACCGAAGCGCAGGACCTCGAGTTCGTCTGCCCTCACCGCAACATGACCGCCGAGTTTCTGGAGAAGCTCTGGGAAGGGACAACCCCATGAGAGTATTGCCCACACCCCGCCCCTGCGTGTTCCTTGACCGTGATGGCGTCATCACGAGGCCCATCGGCAAGGAGCATGGCTTCATCAACAAGCCGGACGAGCTACAGCTGATCGACGGCGTGCCCGAAGCCATCCACCTGCTGAACGACGCAGGGATCCCCGTGGTCGTGGTCACGAACCAGGGCGGCGTCGCCCGCGGCTACATGACCGAGGACGACTTGGATGCCGTGCACGACCGCATGGTCGAGTGCCTGGAGGACCGCCGGACACCCGCCCGTGTCGATCGCATCCACTACTGCGTGGAGATCGATGACGTGCCAGACCGCAAGCCTCGGCCCGGGATGCTCTACAAGGCGGCGTGGGAGCTCGACATCGACCTCTCCTGCTCCTTCATGGTCGGGGACCACTGGGACGACCTGCTGGCGGCGCACGCCGCCGGCGTCGACGCCTGCCTCGTGATGACAGGTCGCGGCAAGAAGACGTGGGAGGAGCACGGACTCACGGGCACGCTCGTCGACTTCACTGCCAACGACCTCCTCCACATGGTCACGAGCATCATCCTTCCGCGCGTCCGCAAGCTGCGTTCCAAAGCGTGAAATATCCCCTCCATGTGGTGATACGGACTGTGAGGAGAACCACTTACCCATCACCATTAGGAGGTATCCATGAACTACGCACTTCGCGACATGAAGCGCCAGATTCGCGGCCTGCGGAAGTCTCTCTCGAAGTTCCACACGGAACTGCAGAAGATCTCGTGTGAGGATGACGCCAAAGCCCTCTTCCGGTACAACAACCCGGTCGATGACATGGACGAAGTCCTCGAGTCTCTTCTCGACACCGTGGACCACTTCGAGACGGACGCGCAGAACGATGTCCGGCGCGCCAAGAACGACGGCACTGCCATGGGCGCCAGCTTCGCGTCGATGCTGAGCGGTTCGCTGTCCTTCGCGCTCGGGAAAGTGAGCGCGATGGAGGACACGCCCGACAAGTACAAGGGCAAGAACATCACCCTCCTCGACGCCGACTCCATCATCGAGATCAAGAACGGCGCCCTGAGCCTGCTGCCGCTGATCGCCGCGGTCACCGACCACGCGAATCCGCCGAAGCAGAAGAAGGGCGCCGACGATCCCGACGACAAGTAGTCGGCTTCGAGAAGCGTGAGTTCGCGTCCGGACGAAAGTCCGGGCGTGTTCTCTTTTGCCCTGCATTGGGCATAAGGACTGTGACCACCACAGGAGGATTCACATGAACAAGGGACTTCTAGTCTCAGTGGAGGGCATCGACGGAAGTGGAAAGACCACCCTCGTCGAGCGCCTTACCGAGCATCTTTCGGGCCGAGTGATGAAGACGCGCGAGCCCACCAGCAACGCTGTGGGCGCCATCGCCCGCAGCATCGTCGACGGCACCGTGAGCACGCGCTTCCGTGGGTTCGCCGACGGCTCCAGCCCGCACGTGCTCGAGCTTCTGTTCGCCGCGGACCGGCTGCACCATTCGCAGTCGGTGATCGAGCCGGCGCTCAAGCTGGGAGCGTGCGTCATCACGGACCGCTATCTGCTGTCGGGGCTGGCCTACACCGACGTCGACGACAAGGAGTGGGTGGAAGACCTTCATCGGTTCGCGCACCTGCCCGACCTCGTCCTCTTCATCGAAGTCCATGTCGACATCGCGCTAGACCGTCTGAGCGCTCGCTCCGGTGAGCGCAGCACGTACGAGACTCTCGAAAAGCAGACGCGCGTGTACGACCGGTACCAGGAGGTGCTGGCCCTGTACGCCGGGCATGTCCGACGTATCGTGTCACTGAACGGGGAGCTGCCGCCTGACGAGCTGGCCGAAGAGGCCGCCAAGCACATCAAGGAGCTGTGGACATGAGCAAGAATGACCGCACCATCATCGCCGTCCCCATCCTCGAGGGGGATTTCGCTACGCTGCTCAAGGCCGCCGAGAACGTCGGTGTGCCCGTGGAGATGCTCGCCGCCACGTCACTGCGGGGCGAGATCAACAGGGCCGCGCACTCTGAGGAGAAGGACCGGCTGCAGCTGGCAGCGCTGCGCTTGGCGTCCTACACCCACGAGATGCACAGCCGGTACGCGACGTCCCACTCGGACACGACGCGCGGGTTCATCCGCCCGTCGGGCACCCCCTGGGACGAGATGCTGCAGAGCGCGGAGGACATGGCGGCGTGGGCGCGCGAAGAGCCCCTGCCGAAGCGCACGAAGCGGGAGGAAGCGGATGGGTAGACCTCTCCGTCCCTACACGTGGGTCGAGGTCGGCGTGCGCGTGCGCCTGCTCGACGACACGTACGCGCACCTCGGGACCACGGGCACCACCGTGCAGGACCATTTCGTACGAGAAACGATACACTACGAGCCCCGCCTCGACAGGTGGGAGCGCGTCGTCCGTATCGACCACCCCGAGCATCCGCATTGGAGGCTCTTCGCTGCGGTCCGTATGGACCGCCTGGAGGTGCTGTGACTGAGCCGCGTATCGAACTCCACAAGGACAAGGGCGTGAACCCCAAGCTCACGTTCTGCCCCCGCTGCGGCGGCGAGGGGCCCGACATCATCCTGCTCGGCGCCAATGAGAAGAGGTGGGAGAGCATCAACCCTGCGCAGCCCGGCGTGTTCATCGGGAAGAAGTACGAGGCCGCCAAGCACTTCGGTACGTCGGTCAGGCAGGCCGGCGTCGTCGGCGAGCACGAGCGTCTGCCCGGAAGTCTCTGCAAGGGCTGCGAGACGGAACTCGAAGAGCACAAGGCTCTCGTCGAAGCCGGGGGCATCTACTGGAAGTGCGAGGACTGCCCGGCCAACGGCGTCATCAAGGCCAGCGCGCCCTTGGCGGGCATGGTTCGAGAGCAGATGAAGGTCCCGGCGCCGGCGCCGTGCGGTGTCTCGTTCACCAAGGACGACTGTCCCGCCTGCGGGCCCAGCGCCACGAAGCAGGAGGGTAGCGCGTGAAGATCACCGTCCGCTGCCGGCCCCGCGCCGACGGCACGTACACCGCCCAGTTCAACATCGACAACGTCCGCAAGTGCGTGGGCGCTACGCGAGAAGAAGCCATCGGCCGGCTCGTCATGAAGCACGGCCGCCAGGTTCAGATCACTGTCGAGGCGGGCAAGAACGCCCCCAAGAAGGAGACCGCCGAATGAAGCACCCGATCTTCCTCATCGAGATGACCGAGCGCGAAGAAGATCAGACCACCGTCGACGACTACAACCAGAAGTTCGTCATCTCGGCCAAGAACCCGCAGAAGGCTCGGCAGCTCGCCGCGGCGCAGAAGCGCGACGAGTCCGCCGAGGTGTGGCTCGACCCGAAGCGAACCACGTGCGTGCGGCTGGCCAAGATGGGCCCCTACGCGCAGGAGATGGTCCTGTGCAACGAGGCGAGCTACTACAAGTAGGAGGTGTCTGGTGGAAGAAACCACGTGGTGCGAAGCCTGCGGGCTTCGCGAAGCAGAAGCTACCTGCGACAACTGTGACTCTGTCGTGTGCGACGAATGCTTCCTCTCGGCCGCGGACGGCGGGGCGTGCGAGGCATGTTATGGAGGATGATGTGGTCCGCCAGAAGTGGGAGTACTGCGTGCTGGCGGGCGACGCGGGCGTGTACGACACCGTGGACGAGGACGAACTGGCGGAGCTCGGCAAGAAGGGGTGGGAGGCCGTGTCCGCGGGGTGGGCTCACGACAACGGCAACGCGTACCTCACGTCCGTTCTTCTCAAGCGCCCTCTCGAGGAGCAGTAGGATGGACAAGAAGACGAAGCGTTTGACGCACCGTGTGATGGACGCTGTCCTTCGGCGTTTGGCGCGACTGAACGGGTGGACCACCCAGGACAAGGTCGACTACTCCAACAGGCGCACCCCTCGACCGGTCAACTACCACGTTACCAGGTTTGTGGGCTCCGGCAGACATTGGGCGCTGTGGCGCTACGCCCCCGATACCCACGCGGTCAACATCATGCCGAAGGAAATGCACTACATGAGCGCGCAGGAGATGCGCGCCTACCTTTTGGGGCGCATCGCAGAGGCGGAGTATCGGCAGTCTCGCAAGGAGGAGTAGATGGCCAAGAAGTCCAAGCGCGTCCGCATGCACCCCACCAAGGGCGGCAACCCGCGCAAGGCCGTGTGCGTCCACTGCAGAGAGATCGTGGGCATCGTGCAGCTCGGCGACCACGACACCGTGTGGCGGGACCCGGAGAACGCGCGCAACCAGTGGATCGGGCGCATGACCGATGCCAAGCGCGCATTCAAGGGACGGGAGCCCGTGCGCCTGCGCATCATCGAAGACGACGAGGTGATCCCCGCCGGTGTCTGCGACAACTGCGAGCGGAAGGCGGGGCGTCAGCTCGAGCTGATGGAGAAGGGCGGTCTGCTGTTCAGCTGCAAGATGTGCCACGGCTCCGGCGTCCTGCCGCCCTCGCCCGAGACGTTCCAAGCGCGCTTGGAGATGGGCATCCCCGCCCCCGAGCCCGCCAAGCTCGAGTTCAGCGATGGCTGCCCGCTCTGTGCGGGAGGGAAGGAATCCACCGATGAGTGATTTCGTGAGAGCCGACGGCTCCTACCCGAACGAGCCCAGCAGCTCGTGGCCGGGCCGCTTCTGGCGCGACCTGTGCCAGCTGACGCCGGATCGCGCACGCGCCCTGGTCGGAGGCCTCGACGTGGAGAACAAGACGTTCCTCATTCTCGGGGCGCCCGACCAGATGGAGTACGACACCTGGAACGTCGATGGGCGTGACCGTAATGCCCTGCCCAAGGGGGCCGTGGCGATCGCGCAGTTCGACGGTACCTACTGGCTCATCCAACTGCTGACAAGCGGAACGGGGTTGCCGTGAAGGAGCATCTCGAGCAACTACGCGGCACGGTCGTGACGCTCTCCTCCCTGCCCGGTCGTGCACGAGCTGTGGCCGCTGCAGCCCTGAAGGGCTTCAATCCAGGCCAGGCAGTGGTCTTCACCTGTGAGCTGGAGCCCTACGCGCAGTTCCCCGGGGAGTTCAACAACATCGCGCTGTGGGACCTGCCTCGGTGGGCTCGCGAGCTGAAGACCACCTACTACCTCGAGGGCGGCATCGAGAAGGTGCTCTCGTTCTGCTACGACACGTACAGCCCGACCGGGTGCGTCGACATGATGGTCGTCGACACGCATTCGAAGCATCCGCGGTCGTTCTGGCTGCACCTGGCCGGGGAACTCAACGTGCTGCTGCTCGTCGTCGAGCAGGAGCCCTTGACCCCGATGGAAGAGACCAAGCCATGATCCGAATCCTGGCGTGCGTGGGCACGTTCAATACCGAGGGCGGCAAGTGGAGCAAGCTGGCCGACGCGTTCCTCGAGGGCATCATCGACGGCATCGACGTGGACAACGACATGCTGCGGTTGAACGGCGGCTACGTCCACCAGATGTACGACGCCGTCGAGCGGATCGCCGAGACGAAGCCCGACATCGTCATCTGGATGCCCAACATCCCCAACACCGTCCCGAAGCGCGTCACCGACATCAAGAAGCGGCACCCGCACTGCCTGCTCGTCACGAGCAAGCGCACGGACAACCGCGACATCACGCTGCCCGACATCATCGCGCGCTCCCTGTCGGTCAAGGCCAACCTCACGCTGGTCATCAACACCATCGGCGACCGGTTCGGTGGCGCACTCATCGACCCGCTGGGCAACCAGTGGTGCGACAGCAGCGACTTCGAGGAGCTGGGCCGGGCAGCAGGCAGGCGGCTGCAGCAGTTGCGCGGGTACACCCGCATCGGCAGCCAGTACGTGGGTGGCACATTCGGCATCTGCTTCGACGACCCGAAGTTCCTCGAGGTCGTCAAGGAGTTCGGCCAGGCCTTCGCCGAGATCATCCCCACCTCGAAGGAGACGGACCGATTCCTCGGCAACGCGTCGTTCCGCTGCTCTCACGGGTTCCCCGCGATGCGCGACCGGAACTCGCACGCCATCTGGGTCTCTCGGCGCAACGTCGACAAGACGGGCATCAACATGGGCGACTTCGTGCTGTGCGGTCCGGACTTGATGAACGACGGCGATGGCAACCTGCACGACCGCACGGCGGCCCGCGCCCTCTCCATCCCGGTGCAGCTGGTCGAGGCCGCCCGCCGGTACTACACCGACCCCACGTACAACGACCCCGAGTGGGATCAGGCCGCCGCGGTCTACGAAGCGCAGGGCGTCGTGGTGCCAGCTCCGCAGTATCTGTGGGCGATGCGGGGCATGGCCAAGAAGGTGCGCCTGGCCAAGATCTACGGCATGACCAGCGTACTCGAGGAGTGCGATGGCCCCTTCGTCGACGCCGTCGACTCGCTCGAGTGTCGGCCCGCTGTGCGCTACGCCCATGGCGATCCCGCCATCAAGCCCAGCGTCGACGCCCCGGTCATCGTGCGCCTGATGGGCGTGGCCAAGAACGTGGAGTGGCTGATTCACGGGCACTGCTACATCGACGGCGCGCCCTTCACGGACGAGGCCGTGTCGTGTGGTGCGATGGAAGAGGCCACCGAAGTGCTCAAGGTGTTGCGGGATCCGGACAAGATTGGCCCGGCCTCCTCGTACAGCGTCGGCTCGCTCATCGGCGACGCCGTCAACCTGCGGGGGCACGGGTGTCTCATCATGGTCGGGCGTGACCCCAGGGAGGAAGAGGCGCCCTACCGCTACATGCGTTCGCTCCTTCCACGCCTCATCCCGCGTCCACAGCCCGAGCCGCAGTACCTCGCAGAGCCCTACGAGCGGGTCAAATCGAAGATGGAGGAAGAATGAGCAAGACGGTAGACCCCATCGACATCACGACCGGGTGCCAGCTCCTGACTCGCATCAAGCAGATGCGGGAGGACGGGAAGCACGAGGCGGCCCGGTTCCTCTGCATGGACACGACGGCCGGGCTGATGGAGTACCACGACACGTTGCGCTGCGACATCACGCAGGGGACGGTTCGTCGTCTCGTCGGCCAGCTGCAGGAGGCCGCCGGGCTTCAGTAGGAGAACGCCATGAGCGCCATGCGCGATGTCCTCTGAACTTCGCCTCCCAACAGGGCATACGGACGATGAGGAGACTCATCAACTACACCCCAAGGGAGGAACGAGATGCTGACCCTCAGAATCAACGACAAGGCCGCGACCGCCACCCTCGATGCGTTCCGTGACCTGGGCTACCAGGTCCTCTACGAGGACAGGGCCGGGAAGCGGCTGTCGTACACGGTGGTCGAAGGGCCAGCGTGCATCCTCGCCCGGTTCGTCCGCGCGCAGTCGGGAAGCTGGCTGGTTCTCGTCGATGACGATGAGCACGACCTCATGCAGATCATGATGACGTTCATCTCCGACGAGGACCTCTTCGGCCCCGTGCTGTACGCGGAGATCACGGACGAGTGCTGCGCCGAGTGCCACACGCGCCACCGTACGACCAGCCGCCAGCGACTCCTGAATCTCGACGAGGTCTGGGACGCCCTCGGGTTCACCGTGAACGTCGAGAAGTAGCGACTACGTGCCTTGCCGGCGGCACAGGGGTGAAACGCCCCTGTGCTTTGGCCCACACCACCAAGGAGACTTCGATATGTCCGATCTGAACAGCTGGTGTCCGCTCGAGGTGCTCGACGACAACGTGCACGACTGGTTCACCAAGCTGGTCAACGGCCGGCTCATGCCCGACACGACGGAGGGCTGACATGGCGACGCTGATTACCTGTGACGGGGGCTGCGGAGCCTCCGAGTCTGTGGACCTGAAGGACCGCGGCAACGCCCTGCCCAAGAACTGGCGGCGCTTCGATTGGTCCGGTCTGCATTACGAGATGTGCGCGCCGTGCTACGAGCTCGCGGACGCGCACATGAAAGGCCTCCTGGTTCCACCGCTGAAGGAGATGGCGTCCGCCTACAGTCAGCACGACAAGGACGACAAGCTGAACCGGGATCTGCTGTGGGGGCGGCGCCACGCACTGCGGGAATTCATGGTCGACTACGAACTGATGCCCATGCGCAAGCCGCTCAGCACCAAGGTCCAGAAGAAGGAGGTGAAGTCGTGATCGACGTACCAGGCCTCGACGAGCAGTTCGAGGTGTACGAGCAGGACGAGCGGTGGCTCGTCCGTGTGAGCTGTCCGCTGTTCGACCAGGAGCGTGAGCTGCAGCACTGCGTGCGCAGTGGCTGCTACTGGGCGGACTGCACTGAGCACCAGGCCGGGCGCGCATCGGTCGGCATCGCCGACCATGAGTACGACGACCTCGTTGCCCTCGTCGTGGCCGACCTCGACGTGCGTGCCCGCCGGCGCCGTGCCGTGCAGCTGGGCGCACGACTGGAAGACTTGGGGGAGCCCGCCATCGATCTCACCGAGCTGGCTCCATGAGCCTCCTGGAAGAGCTGATGCGTGAGCACGAGCGCATCGTCAGCGAGGTGGAGCAGCGGCACGCACCATGGAAGGCTCAGGGCATCCAGGAGGTCGTAGGACTGCCCGAGCAGTCGCAGTACGACGTGGCCCTCATCCTTCGCGGCTCGGAGCCGGGCGGGCCCACACAGCGCTTCCTGTCCATCGTGTCGAAGGAGGACGGCAAGCGCCGCACCGTGCCCATCACCAACAACGACCGAAAGCGACTGCTGGCGTTCGCCGCCGGCGACGTCCACGTGCGCCAACAAGGAAGAGAGCGCAACGGCGACTCTCGCCGACGAAGGAGTTCGGCCTCATGGGAAGCCTCAAGAAGAAGGACCCGCTCTACGTGACGTTCCCCATCTCGAAGATGTGGGACCCGTGCAACGAAGGCGTGTACTGCGCGGCCCGCGCGCTCAAGATCATGCCCAAGAAGCAGCTCGACGAGCTGGATGAGACCGCGGCCAGCGAGGAGCTTCTGGAAGACATCTGCGACCAGCAGCCGTCGGTGAGGGACCTCGAGCTCTCCCTCGAGGAGGTCATGTCCATGCCGCCCGGGTGGTCGGTGTGGTGCTGGACGGCGGTGCATGTCGAGGAGGACGACCAGAAGCGGCTCGAGGCGATCTTCGAAGACGCGTACGAGCGCTTCCTCTCCGGACTCTTCGGCAAGAAGGGAGGTGTGCCTGCCGATCTCCAAGACAGCGAAGGACGGGCCCGCGATCGTCACTGCGGTGTCCCCCAGTGGTACTGGCAGATCGCTGACCAGCGCTTCGTCATCGAAGCACGCTCGAAGTTCTCGGACACGCGGGTGAACCTGGAGAAGCCGCGCGACTGGGCCTACCTGCGGTTGTACAAGGCGCTGACCGCTGCGCTCATCGCCGACGGCACGTGGAGGGAGGACGGATGACTCAGCCCCAGAAGAAGCTCGACACGGCGAAACTGAGCTGGCCGCTCAGGGACAGCGTCATTGTCACCGCGTGCAGGACAGGCGTGCAGTTCCCCCGACTGCTGGAGCCGCACAACTGGTTCTACAAAGTGCTGGACAGGAGCCTGCGGCAAGCGCTCGAGGAGACAACGGCATGACCAGGGACACGCTCTTCCGGTATCTGTGGCTCAACCCCACGCTGGGCGTGGTCAGCGTGCATGCGCTGGTGGCGTTCATCTGTGCCGCTGCGGCGGCCCTCACGATGGGATTCACCCCGATGTCCCCGGAGTACATGCTGGGCACCGGCGCGCTGGTGCTCATCCTCGTAGCCTACGGCGTCGTGGTGGAGCAGACGCGCCTGCGCATATGCCAGATAGCGCAGACCAGGAGCAACTTCGAACTGCACCACCAGTATCTGCGGGATGAGGCGATGCAGGTCTTCGGGAAGAAGATGGAGGACGCGGCCGTTGCTGCGGCGGTCACTGCAGCGAGAGAGTATGAAGCGCAGCGGTCGCAGCGGTAAACTGCGGTCGCGTTAGTCGTGAGAAAATCCCCTATCCGTCGGAATCGGCCGGGTAATAAGAAGGACAAGACCCTCCGTCCATTACCTATTACACCCGAAGGGTGTAATAGGTAATGGACCTCGGAGGGTCGTACTCTCTCTTCCTTTGTATTATTCATTAGTTATAGACGCGTGCGCGTTATTGAGAGAAATCTGACGAGTTGGGATCACACATAGAGGGAGCCAGAACATGCGCGAAAGAGAAAGTGAGGGGGAGAGGATCGTCGCCGAAGTGCGAAGGGGTACAGGAAGAGGAGGGGGCTACGAATTCGTTTCTGTCCGGTTGGTGGAGGAGGGGTGCCGCCACCCGGGTGACACTGAGGGTGTGGGTGAGCGCGAGCGATGTGATAGGTGTCGAGCCGGCAGCAAACCCCGTGAACGGCAGCGTACCTGTTCAATCAGCGCGCCGTATGCCAATGGATACACTCTCGTCGCCCGTAACCCCACGACATCAAAGGACACCGATCTCGCCACCTCGTGCAAGACCGTGTATCCGCAGGGTTTCTGGCGTCCAGCCCGCAGCGGACTCGAGGACGTGTGGGGCGTCAACATCCGTGGGGTGAGCAACCAGCTCATCGTGTCGCTGGGCAGGGCACGGCCACCCGCTCCCGACATGGGCTGGCAAGATGGGTGGCTGCTGGTCCTGCGTCCGCCCAAGCGTCTGCCCCGTGCGGGCATAAGGACTGCGAAGCCACATTGACCCAAGGAGGAGTGAGATGCCCAAGGCAGCCCGCGCCAAGATGAAACGGAGGATGGACCTGCTGGACCAGGCGCTCGATGCCCTGGAGGGGGCGTCGTGCCAGTTCCAATTCTGCCCCGGCCCCGAGGCCCCGATCCGCGACTACTACACCTGCAACGTCTGCCGACCCCTGCACAGGGCGAGGCAGATGGGGCTCCGGCCCTGGGCGAAGGACGAAGGACGAATCCGATGAGATGGCCATTCAGCAAGAAGAAGCCCGAGGCTCCACCGCCCACGAAGCAGCTGCTGGCGGCGGAGCGGATCGTGGCCACGAAGCAGCTGCTGGCGGCGGAGCGGATCGTGGCCGAGGAGTTCCCTGGCCCCGAGCCCGCCTACATTTCGGTGTTCGGGCTGATCGCGGACCGCGTCATTGTCACCCGTGACGGGGTCATACTCGTGGAGGTTGTGCTCTCAGAGAGCGGGAGCCTGTTCCGGCTGCGTGCCGAGTTGATTGAAGAGGCGAAGGACGAAGGACGAATCATGAGCAACGTAATGACCCCCGAAGTTCGCAACGAAGCCGCCGAGCTGTCCCTGTGGATGGCACTCAATGGCGTGTGGGCCGACCCGAAGAAGCTCGCTGGCCTGCGCGTACAACACGTTGATGCGCCCGAGACCGTGGGCACCATCGTCGTCGACGCCACGATGAGGCGCGGGTGGGGCGTCGTGTGGGATTGCCTCGGCGGTGCCCCGGCGCTGCGCGCCTTCGTGACCCCGAGTGACCCCGCCGTGCTGCTGCCCGACCTGAACGAAGACGCCACCCGAGGTCGCATCCTGGGGTGGCTCACCGCACACCCCGACGTCGAGGACTGGGAGCTGCAGCCCGCAGGCAACTGGGGCGACAAGCCCGGCCACTGGATGGTCAAGGTCCTCAACAAGGAGGGCACGCGCGGCTACGAAGCGTTGGATGACCCTCCGTCGCTGGTCCTGTCGTACGCGCTGCGTATGGTCAGCGTCGAGAAGACTGATCCACGCCGGGCACAGCTCGCCGACCTCGAGTACCGCATCCAGATGACCCAGATGGCGGGCGAGGGCAGCGCTCACGTCTTGGCTGAGCTGGCGGAGCTGGCCGACGATCTGCGCCGAGACATCTATCGGGGCACACCGGAAGGGAAGGACGAGGGATGACCGAAGCATCACTGGCCGTCAGCATCTCCCGCCACGACTACTGGCTGCTCATCCTGTCCACCGTGCGCTACTCGATGGGTCGGATGACGAGCATGCCGACGTTCTGCGAACGCATGATCAAGGAGCAGTCGCACGCTCTTGACCCTGCACAGCTCCTGCAACTCGCTCGGGAGATCGGCGAGGAGCTGACATGTGCCAGCGGCAGGTGGAAGACACTCGGCACGCAGGTCGACCACAACACGTGGTCCATGTTGGCCCTCTGGTGCGTCGAGCAGGCCAACCGCATCCAAGACGAAAGGAATTCGACATGACCGAGCACGACCGACAGAAGCTCATCGAGGAGCTCGAGATGCTCCAGGCCCAGTTCGATGAGGCCGGCGGACGCGGAGTCGACCTGGCCGAGCGCATCGACGAGCTGAACCGAGAGCTGTACGGGTACGCCGAGGGCGACATGACCGAACCCGCTCCCATCCGCACCGTCCACGATCTCGTCGCCCTGGCGTGCAACAACGTCAGCAAGGCACAGCTCACTCCCCTCGTGCTCGAGGTGCCGAGCGAGCTTCTCGGGTACCGACCCGCCCACCAGGTGCTGCAGGGAGGCCTCGAGGAGATCTGCACGTACCTCGTCGGCATCCACGGCATTCCCCGCTTGGTCGAGCGGCTGAAGAGGCTGCTCACCGGGCCCGACGGACCACGTGCCTACACCCGGGAGGAGATGCGCCACCAGTTCAAGGAGCACGCCCTGGCCGTTGCCTACTACTGGGCGGAGCTCTCCCATCCGTTCTGTGAGCCCGGTGAAACGGAAGCACAGGCCCGCTGTCAGGGGGTCGTCTTCTCCCTCCTCGTGATGCTCGACGGCGGCGCTGCCGTCGGGCCCTTCCACCTCATCCCCGTGGCCAGCGAGGAGAACGCGGAGTATCTCATCAAGGAGGGCCTCTCCAACTACGTGCCCTACGAGCACGGCGAGGACATGACGGAGCGCCTCCTGGACATCGATCTGGCCGGCGGGCTGCACGACACGCTGACCCACACCGAGAAGCGGCGGGTGGAGGAGGTTACCGAGCTGCTCAAACGGGCGGCCCAGTCCGATATGTTCACGGCTGAGGAGGTCCTCGTGTTGATGCGTGCGGCCGTCGATGGTGAGTTCGGCGACCACGAGGAAGATCTGCTACGCGAGTTCCCCGTGAAGACGCCGCTGAACGGTACCCCAGATGACGTCCTTGCACTGGTGGTGCGCCTGAATCGCGCGCTGGCCGACGAGCCCTACAGGTGCACGCACGGGATGTTCTTCTCGGGAGCGGGGGCGTGCCCCCAGTGTGGAGGTGGCTGATGTGGTACCGACAGCCGGCTCCGCCGGCCTACCCGGAAGAGGACGCGCGGCGAGATGCGCTGCTCGATTGCGAGTCCGACCTGAAGTTCTCCCTGGCCAATGACCCGGACACTCCGGAGTGGGAGGCATACAGGGCGCGGCTGAAGCAGGATATCGAGCGACTGAAGGCCGGGTCGTCCGACCCGATCCTTCTCTGCGGCTGGGACAATGGAAAGCACGGGTACGGGCCGTGGGCGTGACGGAGGAACGATGAGAAACCGCTATCCCGGTCCCTGCTACCGCTGCGGCGAGACGGTGGAGAAGGGCGCCGGCCACTTCGAGAAGATCCCTCGCAAGGACCGGCGCCCTGGCGATCCCAAGTGGCGTACCCAACATGCCCTCTGCGCTATCCAAGCGCGCGAGTGCCTCGACCACGAGTTCGTCCAGGTGACGATGGTCCCGGCACTGCCGGGCGTCTGCGGGTTCAAGCGCGAGGGCGGGACGTACTGCGGGCTTCGCGATTACCTGCATCGGAAGAAGGAGGACATGGAAGATCTCGCAGCGCGGGTCGAGCAGGCGCAGAAAGGGCTCGGCTGATCGGGCATAGGGGAGGTAGGAGACCACACCCGGAGGCTTCAGCATGTCTGCTGTCAAGAGTCCGAGCGGCCTCCCTGCGCTGCAGTGCGATAGCTGCGTGCGCATCTTCATCCCTCGCCGCATCCGGTATGGCTTGCACAGTTTCGTGCGGGACCAGGCCGCCAAGCGGGGGTGGAGGTGCAGCCGCAAGCGGAACACTGACACGTGCTGGGAGTGCCTCGTCAAGGAAGAACAACGCGCCGCGCACACGGCGAAGTAGGAAGGGAGGTTTCCTTTGAGCAATCAGGACTACAAGACGCTCGAGATGATGCTCGAGCGTGGGCTCACCGGGCCGGAGAAGTACATCATCGATCTGCTGCGCGAGAAGACTGACGCTGAGAAGCGCGTGCGCGAGCTCGAAGCACAGGCGGCCAGTGAGGTCTCTGCGCTCTTCACCCTGGCCAAGGAGAACCGGTACGAGCGGCGGAAGGTGCTGCAGGCGTTGCAGCCGTTCAACGCCTGGTTCAGCGCGTGGGAGACGGAGTACGGAGGCATCCCGTCCGATGATGAGCCGGTCGTAGGCGCTGGCCCCAGCCCCGACGAGTACCGAGAACTGAAGGCGGGAGACTTTCGGTCCCTGAAGAAGCTCTGGGACGAGCTCTACGAATCTGGGCAGCGTCGCGCGGTCGACCCCGAGAAGGGCCGACTGGTCAAGCCGGCTGAAGAGCATCGAAGGGGCATCGCTGACGCCTTCGGGGCGCTGCTGCGCACGCATGGCACGGGGCGTGAGCACCACGATGCCGTCAACATCGTACGGGAGCTTGTCGGCAAGTTGCTGCTCGACTACAACGAGCTGATGGCGGAGCAGGACCGGTTGCTGTCCGCCGTCGAGGACGCCCTGCGCATCAACTGGCAATACGGGGTCGCGCGGGAGGGCGACGTCATCGCCAGCGTGACGCGACTGAAGGACGCATGGGACGCCGCCCGCGCGGCAGTGGAGGAGGGGACGTGAGCGACCCGAAGCCGTACGACGCGAAATGTCCTGCATGTGGCGCCAAGCCCGGCCGAGAGTGCTTCGGGAACGGGCCCATGTCGACTCCGCACACGATCCGCGGACGGCAGGCGTGGAAGGACGAAGTCGCCCGCCTCCGCGCCGACCTCGCCGCCGAGAAGGCGCAACGACTGCGCGCAGAGGAAGGCCACGTCCTGACACAACAGGCTCTCGCCGCCGTGACCGCGGAGCGGGACCGGCTGCGGGAATCTGGCGAGGCCCTGTATTCGTTCGCCGTCTCTGGCGTGACCGTGACCGAGCGCCAGGAGCAGTGGAGGTCGAGAGCGGTTGAACGGTGGGACCGCGTGTTCCTCAAGGACGCCGCCCGCGCGGAGGACGACTACACAGGAGGCGTCTGGCCGCTCGCGGACCCGCCTGCCCACGTCCGCGTCAACCGTCGCAGGGCCAGCGAACCCGACTGCAAGGGCCGGCGCCTCTACAGCCTGGGGGTGCGCGTCTACTGCCCGGTGACGGGTCAGCATCGGGGAGACCTTCGGTTTCCGGGCTCGACCCCGGAGCGGGCCGAGCACCGAGCGGCAATCACGCTGGGGCCGCTCGTGCCGATGGTGCGTGGGCTCCGCATGGACCCGACCGTGGTCGTGGACCGCAGCGACGAGGGCGACGGATGATTGACACGGACGGCTGCCGGGAGGCCGGCGGGGGAGATGGGTGATGCGACGGAATGGTTGGAAACAGAAGAACTACCGCACGACGGCCGCTCGCTGGAACGAGCGCGTGCCGGTCGGCGCGGCGGTCCTGTACTACCCGATCGCTGGCTCTCCGCACTACGAAGAAACGCACACCCGTACCGAGGCGTGGAACCTCGGGCACGGTGAACCGGTCGCATCGGTCGAAGGCCGGACCGGCGGCGTGTGCCTGTCGCACTTGGAGACGGTCGAATGATCCTCGCCCCGCTAGCAGCCGGAGCAACCGCCGGGCTACTCGGCCCCATCTTCTGGCCGGCTGCCTTCGCGGCGCCGGTCTACGGGCTGGTCGAACTGATGGAAGGGCGCCGGCTGCGTGCGCTCACGTCCCCGCCCGCGTTCGTGGCCGGGGTGGCTGCGGGCGGGTCGGCGTGGGTGGCGATGGTTGTAG
>FLOH01001299.1_pt1 | contig 39776 bp, 41 predicted proteins | sample 756751 | NCBI WGS metagenome assembly FLOH01 (sample SAMEA4026879, study PRJEB14308) | marine metagenome | biome: coastal water; material: water | depth 74 m
ACTGCCCACAAAGCTGCCCATATCTGCCCATGGTTTCCCCATAAAAACATCTAAATCTGCGACAGGTTATGTAACAACTTGTACAAACATTTTTAGGCAAACTAAGCGCAGATTGACTCTGCGCAGAGTAAAAATAAAGAAGAGTCGCCCTATAAGCCGGAGATACGACGGTTAAGCTAAGAGTTGGTACTTCTATTCTGCCCAGTAATTGCCTTATGGCTGCCATCACACCACGGTTTGTCTTTGCTCAATGAGCAGCCACAAAATTTCACATTTTCTTTAGTTTCTAGAATATTACCTTCAGCATCTACAAAATCTACAGCTCCGAGAATTTTAATAGAACCGCTTACTGGGTTGATATAAATAGTCGGATTTGCCATGTGTATCCGCCTCTTTATTTCAAATAATCGTAAACTGGATGCGAATCTGACTGGTGAGGAGATTTAGACATGACAAGGTTCCTAATGGGAATTATGGCTAACACTAAGCTTTGCATTGCTAAATTCTATCTTAGGCAGAGATAATTCCTTTATGGGAACCGTAGAAGTTCGCTTCTTCGCCGCTGCACGGGCGGCTGCAAAAACTGACCAGATCTACTTGGACTCGACCACGCTCCAGGAGATTCTTACTACGTGCATTGCGAATTATCCAGAACTCGGGCGTGTTATCCCTCAATGTTCTTTCTTGGTTGATGGAGTAGCAAATCATGATCTTGGTTTGATCATCAAAGAGGGAAGCCAAATTGATGTACTACCTAAATTCGCTGGTGGTTAATTTTATCCGCCGATAGCTGACATCGGCCGTCGTGGTTGAATGAAACTCGGATCGTTAATTCCGTGACCTGAAAGCTTTCCTGCGATTGTTTTATGAAAACGCTTAGATATTTCTTGAGCAATCTCTTGCCTTGAAAGATTAGGGTTGCGCAAAACTTTGCGTAAGTCCATCTCTTCCAAAGAAAAAAGACATGAGCGAAGTTGACCATCAGAGGTTAGGCGCAGGCGATCACAAGCACCGCAAAAAGGTTGAGTGACACTGGCTATAATTCCAACTGTTTCTGAGGTGCCATTAATATAAAACTCTTCTGCTGGCGAAGAACCACGGTCTGGCACGGGAAATAATTCAAAATGCTCTGACAGTGAAGTCAGAATCTCTTGTGCCGTAACCATCGTTGTTCGATCCCAAATACCGCCTGCATCCAATGGCATCTGTTCAATGAGGCGCAGAGAAAATCCTTCGTTCATCGCCCATTTCAATAGCGCAGGAGCTTCTCGATCATTTATTCCGCGAAGCAGCACAGTATTAATCTTTATTGGCGCTAGTCCAGCATCACGCGCAGCTTCGAGTCCAGCAAATACATCATCAATGCGGTCTCTATGTGTGAGTTTAATGAAGGTATCGCGATCTAATGTATCAAGGCTTACATTGATACGATCTAATCCCGCGTCTTTAAGTGGTTTAGCAAGTTCCACAAGACGCAATCCATTTGTAGTTAATGAAAGTTTCGGGGCATTTGGAAGAGTAGAAATCCTTGAAACAATATCTACAATATCGGAGCGCAACAGCGGTTCTCCCCCTGTTAGGCGAACCTCCTCAATCCCAATGGATACTGCGGCGCCAATAACGCTCATCAACTCATTGGTATCAAGAAGATGATCTGACTTTTGCCACTCGGAAAAATCTTGCGGCATACAGTAAACGCAACGCAGTGAACACCTGTCAGTTAGCGAAACTCGAAGGTCCTTATGCCTACGCCCAAATGAATCGGTAAGAGTAGTCATGCGCAATTGACCCATTGGTCACTGCCATCGGAGAAGACTTGATATTTCCAAATAGGCAATCGTGCTTTAACTTGATCAACAAGCTCAGAACATGCAAGAAAAGCTGGCCCGCGGTGAACGGCCGAGACTGCAACTACAAACGCGCTCTCTCCTATTTCGATAGCGCCGTAGCGATGAACCACTGCAACATTTCCTAGGTCATATTTGTCTGCAACCTTAGTAACGATTGTAAGTAAAACTTCTTGCGCCGAAGGATGGATTTCATATGTCAGCGAAATAACTTCTTTATCTTGGTCAATGTTTCGAACATTTCCGGAAAAGGTAACGACAGCCCCAAAGGCATCAGAAGCAACAAGTGCTCCGTAGGCAGATGTGCTAATAGGGCTTGCGCTTACAAGTGCTGTAATCATTTTCTTGCGTGATCAATCCCATGTGTTTGATCCAGGACATGACCCGCAAGACGTTCAATAATTACCAAACCATCGCGAACTCCTCCTGGAGAACCCGGCAAATTGATGATGAGGGAAGTCCCACGCGTACCAGCTAATCCGCGCGTGAGATCTGCAGTGGGAATCGTATCTCGCGAGTGTGCACGTAGAGCTTCACCAAATCCAGGGATAAGTTTCTCAATAAATGGAGTCGTTGCCTCTGGCGTTACATCCGAAAAAGAAACACCTGTGCCACCTGTTGTGACAATTAAGTCAATCCCAGATTCGAGTGCGCTTGAGATTTCGAAAGCAATGAGCGCTGCATCATCGGCCACAATCACAACTCCAACAACCGAATAACCCAGAGCCAATAAACCATCGGCAAGAATTGTTCCGCTCAAATCATCATATGTACCAGCTGATGCACGGTTGCTTGCGGTAATAACTTTTGCGCTGTAGCTTGTCAATTTCGCGACCAATCTCCGTTGCGACCACCAGATTTTCTTTCAACACGTACATCGCATATTGATGCGGATGGATCCAACGCTTTAACCATGTCAATCACTGTTAGCCCGGCAACAGAAACTGCAGTGAGAGCTTCCATTTCGACACCTGTGCGATCTGCTGTCTTTACTGAAACACGAATGGAAACACCATCATCGGTTATTTCTAATTCCACATCTACTGCGTGCAGGGCGATGGGATGGCAAAGTGGGATGAGATCTGGAGTGCGTTTCGCCCCCAAAATTCCAGCAACACGTGCAGTTGCTAGGACGTCACCTTTGGGAACTCCACCTTCGCGCAAAAGCGCAACAACAGTGCTAGAAAGTTTTACGCAACCAGAAGCTGTCGCGGTGCGAACGCTGACATCACGGTTAGCTACATCAACCATGCGAGCTTGACCCTTCTCATCCAAATGCGTGAAATTAGATTCATTAATCATGATTGCGATTCCATGTTAAACAAATGGGAGCCATTCTACTTGCGACCCTGCAGCGCCAACTCCGTCATGTGCCACAGCAAATCCAGTTGCATGAGCTAATCCACGCAACATTGCAGAACCTAAATGGTCTCCTTCGTGAAAAACGCCGCTATTGATGTTTCCCAAAACTAAGCGCGTGAAATCCTCTCGGGCTCCAATTTCTTTCCCAGTGATTACATTCTCTAAATCACGTGTAGGTCGCCCTAGAAGAGCATCAATTAGTGGTTGCCCAAGGCTCATTAATCCCACGATTGCCGACTGAGGATTACCCGGAAGCCCAATAAGTGAAACAGAATCAAAATTTGCCAATAGCATCGGGTGACCCGGGCGAACTTTGACGCGATCAACAATAAGTTTAGCGCCAACGATTTCAAGTGCACTATGTAAATAATCGCGTGGGCCATCTGCAGTTCCACCAGTTGTGACAATAAGATCTGTCCGAGTGCGAGCCAAAGTAATGGCATCGACTACATGCTGGAGTTCATCTGCAACATAACTTATTGCGACGACGTCCGCACCCATTCGCGTGAGCCAACCGGGCAGTTGCGGACCAAGAGCATCACGGACCAATCCGTTTTCAGGAATTCCTGATAATTGAATTTCATCGCCTAATAAAATAATCTCAACGCGCGGCCTACGTGTTACTTCTAAAGTATCCCAACCAGCCGACGCAAGTAACCCAATCCACGCTGGTGTAAGAACCGTGCCTGATTCGCTAATTACTTGATCCTTACGACATTCCAAACCAGCTGGACGTATTTCGCCTCCCTGATCAACCACTGCATTCAGAGTTTCATCAGTAACCTCGGCTAACTCCCAGCGAACTACACCAAAAGTTCCAGAGGGGATTACTGCACCCGTTGCTATTCTTACTGCAGTTCCGCTTTCCAAAAACTCAGTCATCGGTGAGCCAGCTTTTACAATGCCAACGATTTTCCAAGGACCATCTCCAGAAACCGCATACCCATCCATTGCTGAAGTTTCATAGGAAGGTAAATCAACCAAGGCTAAAAGATCCTTAGCAAGCGTGCGGTCAATACCGTCAGCGAGAGAAACTACCTCTGAAGGCAGTCTAGAAACACTTGCTCTTGCTGCTATTCGAGCAAGATCCCAGTTTGCTTCCAGCAGAGTTGTCATGAATGCGCCCTCGCAATACCGCGATTTAGACGAGAACTAGAAGCTGATATGGCATGAATCAGATCCGCTTGCGTATCAATATCTGTAAGAAAATACGAATTTTCAACAATTAGATTTATCTTTTCAATTTTCAATTTAAGAAGCAGTGCGCGCATCGAATTATTGATCAGTGGGTCAAAGCCTTGTAAAACATTTAGTAATGAAGAAACTCGATAGACACCAGAGAAAGGTTGCTGAATCCCTTCCTGATCAATTACGTTGATACCATCTGCATCATTTGATAATTTCTCAAAAAGAAACGGAATCAAAGCTGCCGAAAAAGGCATATCTGTTGCCAAAATTGCCACATACTCTGTCTGGATGAGAGGCAAACCAGCTGCTATCCCAGCAACGGGGCCTCCCCCTCGTGGAATTTCTTGAATTACATCAATACATTCTGGAAATTTGTCACGGTCAGGTCCAACAACGACTATCGGCACGGCTTTAGGGATCGAAGAAATCAAAAAATCGATAAGAGCCATTCCATCAAGTCTTGCTTCAGATTTGTCAGAGCCAAAACGATTGCTTGTTCCGCCTGTAAGAATTAGCGCACTCCACAGTTTTTCCTGATTATTTCGGACAGGAGTTAACTCAGATTCGGTATTTACAAGTGTGAGATTTAAAATCGTAGTACTTCTCTCCGTGTGATAGATCAATTGACTTGAATCAATACTTAATGCGTTCCCACCCTGGACGAGCTTTGCGATTTCCACTTGTGCTCTCGTTATCACGAGTGCGATATATCAATGACGGGCGAAATAGATATCCAACTGGTGCACTCAGGGCGTGAACTAGACGCGTGAAAGGCCAAATAATAAACAGTGCCATAGCGAGAGCAGCATGAATTCTGAATGCAAGCGGGGTGCTTTGCATAAGAGTGCCATCTGGACGCAATAACAATATCGAGCGCACCCAAGGTGCCACTGTCTCACGGTAATTGTGCTCTTCTCCAATTACACCCGCACTTGAAAGTGTTGCACTGCATCCGGCCAAAAGTGTTGCTACTAGGAACACATACATTGTCTTGTCGTTCTTCGTAGTTGCAGCAAAAACCGTAGCAGTTGTTCGCCGACGATAAATAAGTAGGAAGATTCCAGTCACAGTTGCAATACCTGCAAGTCCGCCCATCGATACAGCACCAAAATGATATGCCTCTTGGCTCAATCCAATTAACTCTGTGAAAGACTGTGGAACTAATAAACCAACAATATGCCCACCGATTACAGCAAAAAGGCCAAGGTGAAACATGGGGCCAGCGAAACCTAAGAGTTTTCCTTCGTATATTTGCGAAGACCGTGTGGTCCAGCTGAATTTGTCATAGCGATATCTCCATACTAGACCGATAGCAAATGAACCGATTGCTAGGTACGGCAAAACAGACCAAAGTAAAATGCTAGATGAAGTCATGAACGTGCTCCTTGTAAAATATCAGAACCATGCGATGAGAAAGGTTCTAGAGCAATCGTCACAGCGCCACTTAAACCGACAAATTCTTGAGGCGGACCAGTAATTGCCAGATCACGTGCCCGTTTTTCAATTTCTGGAGTCATGCGTGGCAACGTTGCAACCACTGCGTCCAAGACGAATGCATAATACGAATTCGCACTATGCAATGCATCTTTGAGCAGCTCAATTGGCGCACGATGTTCTCCTAGGAGAAGCCTTCCTTCATCCGGATTCTTCAAAGCGGCGAATTCAAGCACTACCGCCAAATGATCAGGGAGTTCTTCATCGGTAATTGTTACACCGCAACGTTTGTAAATTTCCTTGAAATAAACAAGAGCCATTCCACGATTTCGGGTATCGCCATGAGTCCACGATGTGAGGAATAGTGAGCACCTGCGACGCATATCGAAAATCTCTACGTAATGCTTCTGGATGTCTTCGAGTGTTAAGTCTGCCGTGGCGTTAAAGAACGCTTGTAACGGTTCTGCCAATGCTGGCTCGATGTGATTAGCCAAAGCAATCATTTCATCCCGAGCTTCAACGTACTTTTGATCGGGATAAACCAGCAAGGATGAAGCGATAATTCGAGCGATAGCGATGCTCATTTGGTCTGCCGATTTCTCATGATGTGGAAGTTTTCAATGGTGACTGGAACCGGATTTCCAGAGGCCTGTCCAAAAGGTCCTCCAAATTTCTCTCCCGTATCAACTCCATCTAATGAGCAACCCATATTCTCAAGTTCTCTAGCTTGCTCTGAGTGGGCGGCAGGAATGACATATCTATCTTCATACTTGGCAATGGCCAGGAGTCTGTACATCTCGTAAATGGATTCCTGCGTCATGCCAACAGCTTCTGGTATTTCTGGCCGCGGTTCGCGACCAAGATTTATGTCACGCATATACGAGCGCATCGCCGAAAGCTTGCGCAAGGTTCCTTCTACTACTTCAATATCACCCGCGGAGAAAAGCTCTGCCAAATATGCAAGTGGTACGCGTAATGCGTTGATCGCACCAAAAAGATTACCGACTTCTTCTCCGTCATGACCAGTTTCTATTAAGACATCAACAATGGGAGAAAGTGGTGGTACATACCAAACCATAGGCATTGTGCGATATTCAGGATGAAGCGGAAGCGCAATTTTGTATACCTTTGCTAATTTATATACTGGAGAATTCTGTGCGGCAAGCAACCAATCCTCAGGGATTCCTTCGGCTCGGGCAGCAGCTAAAACTTCTGGATCATTAGGGTCCAGAAGTAAGTCAAGTTGGGCTTGATACAAAGCTTTCTCATCTTCAATAGATGCAGCTTCTAGAACTTTATCTGCGTCATAAAGGAAGAGGCCAAGGTAACGAAGGCGACCAACGCAAGTCTCAGAACAAACTGTTGGCAATCCGATTTCGAGACGTGGGTAACACATGGTGCATTTTTCAGCTTTGCCAGTTTTATGATTGAAATAAACCTTTTTGTACGGGCAAGCAGAAACACACATGCGCCACCCGCGGCACTGTTGCTGGTCGACAAGGACGATGCCATCTTCAGCGCGCTTATACATTGCACCTGACGGGCAGGCCGCAACGCAAGCAGGATTCAAACAGTGTTCGCAAATTCGCGGCAGATAGAACATGAAGGTTTCTTCAAATGCCAATTTCACTTTCGTTGTGACATCTTCTGACAACTTTTGGAGAATCGGATCTTTTTCAATATTTTCCGGTCCTCCTCCTAAATCATCATCCCAGTTTGCAGACCATTCAATCTTCATTGGTTTGCCTGTTAAAAGAGATTTAGGTCGGGCAACTGGAGTTTGCTGACCAAGAGGTGCGGAAATTAAATTGTCATACTCATACGTCCAAGGTTCGTAATAATCCTTGATATTGAGCATGCGAGGATTAGAGAAAATGGAGAGCAAACGTCGTGCTTTGCTTCCACCCTTCAGACGAATACGTCCACCTCGAGTGCGAACCCATCCGCCTTTAGCTTTTTCCTGATCTTCGTATCTACGTGGATAGCCCTGCCCTGGACGGGTCTCAACGTTATTAAACCAGGCGTATTCCAAACCAGAACGATTAGTCCACGCTTGCTTGCACGTTACAGAACATGTGTGACACCCGATGCACTTATCGAGATTCATCACCATGCCCATTTGGGCCATGACCTTCATTAGTACTCCACATCTTGTGATCGACGGCGAATAACCGTTACTTCATCACGTTGATTGCCGGTTGGTCCGAGATAGTTGAAAGCGAATGTCAGTTGTGCATACCCGCCAATTAAGTGTGTTGGTTTAATCATGAGACGAGTGAGCGAATTATGAATTCCGCCTCGCTTGCCTGAAGTTTCTGCCAGCGGAACGTCAACGACACGATCTTTCGCGTGATACATAAAGACTGTTCCAGATGGCATGCGGTGTGAAATGCATGCACGAGCTACGACTACTCCGTTGCGGTTGTAAGCCTCAATCCACTCGTTATCTTTCACGCCAATAATTTCTGCATCCTCAACACTCATCCAAATCTCTTGTCCTCCTCGAGAAAGAGAGAGCATGAAGAGGTTGTCTTGATACTCAGAGTGAATAGACCACTTTGAATGAGGCGTGAGGTATCTGACTGTTACTTCTTTTGCGACTCCATCACCTTGACTTCCAAATATTCGATGCATATTCAGCGGTGGTCTAAAGACAGGTAACTGCTCTCCGAGTTCGCTCATCCAGTCGTGGTCAATAAAGAAATGTTGGCGTCCAGTAAGGGTGTGCCAAGGTTTTAATCTTTCAACGTTGATTGCAAATGCCGTATATCGGCGACCACCATGTTCTGATCCAGACCACTCAGGACTAGTAATAACAGGAACCGGCCTGGCTTGTGTGTCAGCGAAGGTAATTCGTTTTCCTTCATTATCCAAGGCAAGATCGGTAAGTTTCTGACCTGTCCTTTTTTCCAGTGCTCTAAATCCAGCAACTGCAACTCGCCCATTTGTGGTGCCAGAAAGAGCGAGGATTGCTTCGCACGCATCTACATCTCGCGCAAGTGATGGCCTACCTGCCCCCACTCCTGTCGATGCGACACCATTGCTATGTCGTAGTAATTCAATTTCAGGAAGAACGCTTACGGGAACACCTTTTGTATTTGTCCCGAGTGTGTCGATCAGTGGCCCAAGTGCGGCCATCTTTTCGCCAATTTGCGAGTAGTCACGCTTAACAACCACAAGTTTAGGCATCGTGACTCCTGGAATAGGTTCAACTTCACCTTTCTTCCAATCAAGCACTACGCCGCCAGGAGTTGCCATTGCATCTGGTGTGTCATGCAAAAGAGGAACAACAACGAGATCTTCTCGTTCACCTAAATGTCCTTTAGCTTGTTCGGAGACTTGGCGGCCGAGCATCTGGAAAATCTCGTAATCAGTTTTAGTTTCCCACGGCGGATTGATAGCAGGAGTAAATGCATGAACAAAAGGATGCATATCTGTACTCGAAAGATCATGTTTTTCATACCATGTTGCAGCAGGCAACAAAATATCTCCGAAAAGCCCGGTACTTGTCATTCGGAAGTCAACAGATACCAGAAGATCTAACTTTCCTTCAGGTGCATCTTCGCGCCATTTAACATCCTTAGGTCTAGCATCTGGCTCATTCTCATTTGCTCTTACTGAGTTATCTGTTCCCAATAAGTGCTTGAGGAAATATTCATTTCCTTTGCTTGATGAACCCAAAATATTCGCACGCCAAACGGTTAGAACACGTGGCCAGTTTTCTGGAGCATCGGGATCTTCAATTGCAAATTGTAGATCTCCACTTTTAAGCTCGTTAATCACATGTTGCGCAGGATCAACGCCTTTTTCGCGAGCCTCATCTACAAGGTCTAAAGAGTTGCGATTGAGCGAAGGATATGAAGGCATCCATCCCATCCGTGCAGACTGAGCAATAACGTCAATCGCAGTCATGTCTTTGAATCGTCCTTCTCCCAATGGAGTTGCTAATAAATCCGAGCCCAAAGCGTCATAGCGCCATTGATCAGTTGATACATACCAAAACGCGGTACCAATCATCTGTCGTGCAGGGCGAGACCAATCTGCACCAAAGGCGAGCTGTGCCCATCCGGTAACTGGGCGACATTTTTCTTGTCCAACATAATGTGCCCATCCTCCGCCGTTAACTCCTTGGCAGCCTGTCAGAGTGACAAGCGCCAAAAAAGTGCGGTACATAGTGTCGGAGTGGAACCAATGATTGGTTCCCGCTCCCAACAGAATCATCGAGCGACCTTCAGAGTCGATTGCATTTTGGGCAAATTCACGAGCAATACGAATAGCCTGAACAGCAGGAACACTCGTTATTTCTTCTTGCCATGATGGCGTATAAGGAGAGCGATCGTCATAACCTTCTGGCCATTCCCCATCTAGACCATCACGTGCAACTCCGTACTGAGCCAACATCAAGTCATAGACTGTCGTGACAGTTTTCCCTGCTATTTCAATGACGGGAACTCCGCGAGCAAGAACGCCGCCACTTTCTGAAACTTCTTGACCTTGATCAAAACGTGGCATGAGAACCGGAGCTGATACCGCGCCCTTCTTACCGTAAATGCTCAAAAGAGGATCTACGCCTTCAAGGTCAAGGTTCCATTTCCCCATTGAGGAGTCGTTATATCTATGTCCAAGTGAACCATTGGGAACGAAAGTTTCACCAGTACTGGAATCTAGAACCACCGTCTTAAATCGTGAACCTTCGGAATCATCTCCTAAATCTGATGCTACAAGAAATTTATCTGGAACCCATGAACCGTCTTTCTTGCGCAATGAAACCAAATACGGCAAATCCGTAAATTTCTTTACATAATCCTGGAAACGTGGCACCTGCTTATCAACAAAGAATTCCTTGAGGATTACATGGCCCATTGCCATACCTAGTGCGCCATCGGTACCTGGATGTGGAGCCACCCATTCATCTGCAAATTTCGTATTGTCGGCATAGTCGGGGCTAATCGCAACAACTTTTTGACCTTTGTAACGCGCCTCTGTCATGAAGTGTGCGTCAGGTGTCCGTGTTACTGGAACATTAGAGCCCCACATAATTAAGTAAGAGGCATTAAACCAATCAGCTGATTCTGGAACATCGGTTTGGTCTCCGAAAACTTGAGGCGAGGCAACGGGAAGATCTGCATACCAGTCGTAAAAAGAAAGCATCGATCCGCCCATTAAAGAAATGAAGCGAGCGCCTGCCGCATGAGAGGCCATAGACATTGCAGGAATTGGCGAGAAACCAAAGACACGATCTGGTCCATATTTCTTAATAGTATGAACATGTGCCGCTGCAATAATTTCAGAGACCTCGCTCCAGCTCACGCGAACTAATCCGCCCTTGCCTCGAGCACGGTGGTAGCGTTTGCGATTTTCCGGATTATCTACAACGTCAGCCCACGCAAGCACAGAATCACCTAATCGACCCTTAGCTTCACGAAACATTTCCAATAAAACACCGCGGATATATGGAAATCGGATACGAGTTGGTGAATAGGTGTACCAAGAAAATGCAGCGCCCCGTGGACATCCACGTGGCTCGTATTCAGGAGAATCTGGACCAACTGATGGATAGTCCGTTTGCTGCGTTTCCCAGGTGATGATTCCGTCTTTTACATACACTTTCCAAGAGCAAGATCCTGTGCAGTTCACACCGTGTGTTGAACGAACAACTTTGTCATGACTCCAACGGTCTCGATAGAAAATATCACCTTCGCGCCCACCGGCTTTAGTCACTGACAACAAATCTTTAGATACTTCCCCACCGGCAAAAAAACGTCCAAATTTTACAAGCGCTTCTTCAGTTCCATTAAGTACGTCATCAGCTCTTCCCATGGTTGCAGTGTGACTTAGGGATGCCCCATGGAATATAGGTCTAAAGACCCTATTTTCAGAGCGATTGAGCATGAGAGATTTCCAATAACGAAGATTGCCGATGAGGAGACACCATGTCTGAGCGAACTGGATCCACTCGAGTCCTATCTCTATCCACTTTTGCCTTCACCCTTATGTTTGCCGTGTGGTTGATGTTCGGAGTTCTTGGAATTCCTATTCAAAAAGAATTTGGGATCTCAGATTCACAACTCGCCTGGCTATCCTCGGTAGCAATCCTTAACGGTTCCATATGGCGACTCTTTCTTGGAGTTCTCACCGATCGCATAGGTGGAAAACGTGTAACCATAGCCATGTTGTTGGTGACTTCAGTGCCTGCATATTTATTAGCGCACATGACTCTCAATTATCATTGGTTACTCATACTAGCTTTTCTCATTGGTTTTGCTGGTAACTTATTTAGCGTTGGTATCGCATGGAACTCTCACTGGTTTCCACGTGAGCGACAAGGATTTGCACTAGGAGTATTTGGTGCGGGAAATGTTGGAGCATCTGCTACAAAATTCATAGGCCCCGCTGTCATAGCAAGCACAGTCGGCGGTTCATATCTAGGTGGAATTATTCCTGGTGGATGGCGTTTCGTCCCAGCTTTATATTCAGTTCTGTTAGTTCTCACCGCCATTGTAATCTTCTTTTTCACGCCCTCAGATAATGAAAAAATCCAAGAGTCGAGACCTTTCAAAGAAATGTTCTTGCCGTTACGACACATTCAAGTGTGGCGTTTTAGTTTGTACTATGTCGTAGTTTTTGGAGCCTATGTAGCTCTTGCCTCTTGGATGCCAAAATATTACGTAACTGTCTACGGACTCAATCTTTATGACGCAGCATTGCTGACTGCGCTCTTCATCTTCCCAGCATCCTTGCTTCGTCCCTTAGGTGGATATCTGTCTGACAAAATCGGGGCGCGTAAATTAATGTACGGAACTTTTTCAACAATGCTTTTTGCACTTCTTCTTCTAGCTGCACCCTTTGGCTACATAGTTCTTGAAACTCCAGATGGTCCAAAGAACGTCCTTCCCTATTCCTTAGGTGTCGGACAGTTCACCGCTTTGCTCTTTATTGTTGGTTGCGCCATGGGAATTGGGAAAGCGGCAGTCTTCAAACACATTCCAGAATATTTCCCACATGATGTCGGCGCTGTAGGTGGGCTTGTCGGCACGCTCGGAGCGCTCGGCGGTTTCCTTCTGCCTCCTCTTTTTGTACTCGTGCGTGAAAAGACAGGGCTTCCACAATCAACTTTCATCGTCCTATTTCTTCTCACGCTTTCAGCGAGCGTGTGGATGCATGTAGTCATCGTGCGCTTACTTTCAAAAGAAAGTCCCCATTTAGAACACAGAATTGATACCAATACCTCACTTACGATTGGAGCATGACATGAACGCAAAAGGTTCGAAGACGAACGATTCCGGTAAGTGGCTTGAAGGTTGGGATCCCAACGAGGAAGGTAAATGGGATTCGAAAATTGCTTGGCGCACTCTTTGGGTTACGACCTACGCACTTACTTTGGGTTTCATCAGTTGGTTTTTGGTTTCTGCTTTAGCGCCAAAATTAAATAACTTAGGTTTCGATCTAAGCAAGAAAGAACTTTACTGGTTAGCCGCAATGCCCGGATTGGCAGGCGGAGGTTTACGTTTGATGTGGATGTTCCTTCCACCAATCCTTGGAACACGCAAACTTGTCACGTACTCAACAGCGCTGTTACTACTTCCACTCGTAGGTTGGTCAGTTGCGGTTCGCAATCCATCTACGCCATTTATCGGTCTGCTTGCACTTGGATTCCTCTCTGGTTTAGGCGGCGGAATATTCTCCGGTTTCATGCCGAGTACCTCATATTTCTTTCCTAAATCTAAGCAAGGAATGGCCTTAGGTCTTCAAGCAGGTATTGGTAACTTCGGTGTCAGTATCGTGCAATTTGTAACGCCACTTATCGTTGCATCTGCAATGTTTGGTGCAACTCTGGGAGCACCACAACATTTCGTCAATAAAGATAAAGGCATAGACACCTTCGCTTGGTATCAAAATGCAGGGCTCTTGTGGGTGCCCTTTGTTCTCGTTGCAGTTGTACTTGCCTGGACAATGCTCAAGAGCGTCCCTATTAAAGCTCGTGGAGTAAGCGATCAGTTAGATATTTTCAAGAATAAGCACACCTGGTTGATGACACTTCTTTACGTGATGACTTTCGGAACATTTTCAGGACTTTCAGCACAATTCGGATTGCTTATTAAAAATCTATTTGGCGAGTTTGCAAATGCGCCAGACCCAGTGAAGTTTGCTTTCTACGGTCCATTGATTGGTTCAGCTGCTCGTGTAGTAAGTGGACCCCTTGCTGATCGATTAGGCGGTGGAATTCTGACATTCGTTTCAGGCGCCGGTATCGCAAGCTCATCAATTTTTACAGCTTTCCAACTTTCTCCACAAAGTAATGATGACTTCATGTCATTCTTCTGGGGAATGATGGCTATCTTCTTCTTCGCTGGTGTTGGAAATGCCAGTACTTTTAAGCAGATGCCGATGATTTTCGCACCTCGACAAGCAGGCGGAGTTATCGGATGGACCGGAGCTATTGCAGCATTTGGTCCTTTCGTCTTCGGAGTGCTCCTATCATTTGTGGCACCTAAGAGCTTCTTCCTCGGTGTGGCAGTTTTTGCAATCATGGGTGCATGCGTTGCCTGGTGGTTCTACGCTAGATCTGCGGCTGAAAAACGCAGCTAACTCGCAATCCTTGCCATGTTTAGGCAGACTTCCCCCATGGTTGTCAGTCGATTAAGCGCTCTCTCGGATGCTGTCATTGATGTCGCAAAAGGCGAAGACCTCAGCGAATCTTTGAGACGCTTAATTGAGAACGCAGTAATTATTTCTGAAGCGACCTATGGCGCATTAGGTGCCATAGGTCCTGACGGAGAACTTGAAGCATTTACTTACGTTGGATTAAGTGAAGAATCTGCGGATGAGATAGAAAGATTTCCTGAAGGTAAAGGGCTCCTCGGGCATTTACTTAAACATCCCACTCCCTTGCGCTTGGCATCTATTAAAAGCAGTGCGGCATCTGTAGGTTTTCCAGATGGCCACCCTGACATGAATTCGTTTCTTGGAGTACCAATCCGCATCCGAGATGAAGTGTATGGAAGTCTTTATCTCACCGAGAAAAAAGGTGGTTTAGAATTTACGGAAGAAGATGAAGAGCTTGTTATAGTGCTTGCTTCTGCTGCAGGTATCGCAATAGATAGCGCCCGAGGACAGGCGGCACAGAACCAAATTGTTGTTCTAGCAGACCGTGATCGTATTGGTCGTGACCTCCATGATTTAGTGATTCAACGTCTTTTTGCAACTGGACTCTCACTTCAAGCAGTAGCTAAGAACGAACTTGTGCCAATGCGAGACCTCACGGTTATTCAGGAGACTATTGATAATCTAGATTTAACTGTGCAACAAATCCGCAACACAATCTTTGAACTTCAGATACCTGGACCCATTGCCGGGCTACGTGGACGTATTCAAGAAGAGATTGCAATCTTTCAGGGCAAAAATGCAATCCATATTTCCTGTGAATTTCACGGCCCAATTGATGCCTCTGTTCATGGGGTCCTAAGTGAACATACAATTGCCGTCGTTAGAGAACTTCTTACGAATGCCATGAAGTATGCACGCTGTCGCCAAATTGATGTCTTAATTTCTGCAGATGAGGGTCAACTTAAAGTGCAGGTTAGTGATGATGGAATTGGGTACGTTGAAAGTCTTCGTAAGAGTGGATTATTGAATCTAGAAGAACGCGCAAGGGAATGTAACGGGACTTTTTCTATCACTAAGAAAGCGCCACAAGGAACTCTCGCCCACTGGGTTGCGCCTTACTAATTCCTGCCTATACCTAATCGTGCAGCCAACGCAGCAGCCTGCGTTCTTCGCTCTAAGCCAAGCTTTCCTAGGAGTGATGAGACGTAATTCTTAATAGTCTTTTCGGCCAAGAACATCGATTCTGCAATCTGCCGGTTCGTTAAGCCTCTGCCAATATGTTCTAGCACCCTCTGTTCTTGATCAGTTAATTCATAAATCTCACTGGCTGGGTTAGACACCTTACGCAAGCGATTTGTAACGGTGGAAATAAGAGCAGTATCTAAGAGGACTTCACCCACAGCAACTTTCCGAATAGCCTCTAGCAAATCCAAATTTTTAATATCTTTTATAACGTATCCATTTGCCCCGCCAAGCACGGCTCCAAGTAATGCTTCATCGTCGAGGAAAGATGTAAGTATCAGCACTTTTACATCTGGATAGAGGGATCGGATTTCTCGACAAAGTTCTATTCCACTTCCATCAGGCAAGCGCACATCAAGTACAGCAACATCAGTAATTACCGTTGCGAGAGCTACAAGTGCTTCCTGCACATCTCCCGCTTGGCCTACAACACTTAAATCCTTTTCGGTATCAATGAGTTCAATCAATCCACGGCGGACAAGTTCGTGATCATCCACAATAAAGACTCGAGTTGTCATGTAGTAAATGCCTGAGTCAATGGTTTTCTGAGAGCAAAAACTACTGAGACTGCGATAACTAACATGATCGCACTCAATGTGTAAGCGCTCCCCATATCAATATCCATATCTAGGTATACCTGCATTGCCCAAGTTTGGGTGCGTCCCGGCAAAGAACCTGCAAACATCATAGTGGCACCAAATTCACCTAAGGCTCGGGCCCATGCCAGAACCGCACCAGTAGCAATGCCATTGCGTATCTGTGGCAGGGCTACCAAAGAGAATACATCTCGAGTTGAAGCACGATCAATCATTGCTGACTCTTCGAGGTCCGTGGGCAGCTGACGAAAATTTGATTCGACAATCAAAGCTAGAAAAGGCATTCCTACAAACACGCCCGTGACAACTACTGCGACACTCGTAAACGGCATCGACCATCCTGTTGCTTGGAAAATATATTTACCAAGCAACCCATCTCGCCCAAGCAGCGCGAGCAATGCCAAGCCTGCAACTGTGGGCGGCAAAACGATGGGAGCCAGAACTATTGGACGTAAGATATTGGTGATTCGTTCGTTACCTCTGGCCAATACCCACGCAAGTGGAACACCTAATACAACTGAGATGACTGCCGCCAGCACAGAACTCCACAACGAAAGTTGTATTGCAGAAATTGAATGATCTTCGGTCAGACGACTTATGAAAGAACTCCAAGGAACTTTTGCTAATAAAGCAATCATCGGCGCTATAAGCAGAAAACTTGCAACAAGGGCAAGAGCCCCTGTGGTCCTATCTATTCGACGATGATTCATGAAATCACTCCGAATCCGCTTCTACGCAAATATGAAATCGCTTGCGAGGATTGAACAAAATCTACAAATGTGCGTGCTAGTACCTTCTGCTTTCCGTCGGAAATGATTGCGATCGCATAGTTTGTCTTTGAAGCTTGGCGATCACTGAAAATTACTTCCTTTAACGATTTATGATTTTTTACTACATCTGTGTGGTAAACAAGCGCCGCATCAACTTCACCCTTCATAAGTTTTGCGATGACCCCCGAAGCTTTTGGCTCAAGTGAAACAGGTTTTGAAATTACTCTTCCGTCTGATGCAAGTGCGGCATCAGCAGCACTTCCACAAGGCAATTCATGTGCGCACTGAATCCACTTAAGGCCCGGTTTATTAAGATCCTTGATTCGCTCAATTTTAAAAGGATTCTTCACGGGCACGGCAAGCACAATGCGATTAAATAAAAATTCTTGATAGATTGGAGCTCTCGCTGATGCACGTTGCATATCTTTGTTTGACGCTGAAACAAAAACATCTGCTGGCGCTCCTGCAATTATTTGTGTTGCCAAGGTTGGTGAAGCTAGGAATGAAAAAGTGACTTCAACGTTCGGATGTGTCTTTTCAAATAACTTTTCTAGGTTGGTGAAACTATCGGCCAAGCTAGATGCCGCAAATACTGTCAAAGTGGTCTTTTGACTTGCATAACTATGAGCAAGGATCGAAAGAAATGAAACGGCCAGTAGCGCGGAAAAGGTTTTCTTGTAGTGCGCATGCATGCAGTCACTATACAACGGTGCAAAGTGTATCCTCAAAGGCCCTTGCAAATGAAAGAAATTGTGAATTCGAAAGATTGGCGCTGGTGGGGAGACGTATCAATTACTTAGATTGGCGATGTTATCGATTGAGAAGAACTCAAACTTTGACCGCTCTCTCTGCAACTTCGATGTCCACGATTCTGCCCATATGTCCACAATTTTGCCCATAGAAATCGGCAGATTTGTCCAAGGTTTTGCATAAAACTAAACACTTTTAAACAAGAAAGTGAGCGCAGTTTTAACCTGCGCCCACCTAATTGGAAGAAGAGTCGCCCTATAAGCCGGATCCTGTCCTCTTGCGAGGGATCACCATCCATCTAGATCTGTAATTACTTACAGATTCAAGCAACCTACCCGATAGCTTGCGCGAGCAACGCACTATCTTCTTGGTCTTGCTTCAGGTGGGGTTTACATAGCTACATGTATTGCTACACGCACTGGTGGTCTCTTACACCGCCGTTTCACCCTTACCAACTTTCGTTGGCGGTTTACTTTCTGTTGCACTTTCCCGTGGATTGCTCCAGGTGGGCGTTACCCACCACCTTGCTCTGTGAAGTCCGGACTTTCCTCGGTATAACTTGCGTCATAACGCGGTGATCCGGGCGACTCTTCGTTGGCTAATGGTACGGGAGATTAATTCGCACTTGCTACGTAATCTATGAGCGCTTGACGCTCAGAATCAAGTTCGCCGACGTGATTTTTTACGACATCGCCGATAGAGACTATTGATAGGAGCGAACCGGACTCATCAACAACTGGAACGTGACGGATACGAAGCTCGGTCATCATGGTCATCAATTCTGCAATGGTTGATTCTGGTGTGCAGGTGTGGACATCGACTGTCATGATGTCGCGGACATGCATTGCAACTAGCTGATTTAGCTTGCCGGGCATAGCGCGAACAATGTCTCGCTCGGAGACAATGCCATCGATCTTCTTGCCATCACTAGAAACGACTAAGGCACCGACATGGTGTGAGTTGAGCGAATTAACCAGATCATGAATGCTCGCGCTTGCCGAGATTGTCTCTACGCGCTTACCTGAAATTATTGTGCTTATTTTCATGGTCCACCTCGCTCGATTGGGTGGTTCAATAATGCTCTTGTGGGATTGCCAAGGCAAGACCTAAGTGCACTATTTTTCTACCGTGGTCTAAAGTGAGCGTATGGTGACACTCAATTTCTATGCTGCGGCTCGCGCCGCCACAGGCATCGCTGAAGACCAATTTTCACCTGCTTCACTTGGCGAAATAATTTCAGCAGCGACTGTAAAGTATCCGCAATTGGCAGCAATACTGCCTGGATGTTCCTATCTAATTAACGGCTCAGCAAGTTCTCAGTTAGAGAAAGAGATTGCTAGCGGTGATGTAGTGGATGTACTTCCACGATTTGCAGGAGGCGCTTAACCGCCAATTGCTGACATTGGCCTAGATGGCTGAATAAAGCTTGGATCATTAATTCCATGGCCGGGTAATTTTGCTTTGACGGTCGAATGGAACTTACTAATAAGAGCTTCTGTCTTTGCCTCTTGAGTTGAATCCGAACGCAAGATTGCTCGTAAATCGGACTCCGTCATTGAGAATAGACATGCTCGCAACTGTCCATCAGAGGTAAGGCGAATGCGATCACAAGCACCACAGAAAGGCCTGCTTACGCTTCCAATGATTCCAACTGTTGCAGTTCCACCATTAATCAAGAATTCTTCCGCTGGAGATGATCCGCGGTATTCAACTGGTGATAATTCATATTCCGCAGAAAGATTTGCGAATATCTCATCAGCTGTAATGAGTTGGGTTCGATCCCAGGTTCCACCTGCATCCAACGGCATCTGTTCGATAAATCTGAGGTTGAGGTCTTCAGCTAGGGCCCACTTCAAAAGCGATGCGGCTTCTCCGTCGTTTACGCCTCGCAAAAGGACTGTATTGATCTTGACGGGTAGTAAGCCTGCCTCTTTAGCAGCGGCTATCCCGGCGAAGACGTCGTTAATTCTGTCTCGGTGAGTCATCTTCTTAAATACATCTTTATCTAACGTATCAAGGCTGATATTTATTCGACGCAAGCCCGCATCCACTAAAGGCTTAGCAAGCTTTGCAAGAGCCAGACCGTTTGTGGTCATCGATAACTTTGGTGCATTTTCAATAGAAGAAATTCGAGCAACGATTTCTACAATGTCTGGGCGAAGAAGTGGCTCTCCCCCGGTCAGGCGGATTTCATCAATTCCTTGAGAAACAGCAACTTCAATAACTTCAACGAGCTCTTCAGTTGTAAGAAGGTCTTCAGATGGTAACCAGGCAGCAAAGTCGTGGGGCATGCAATATGAGCATCGCAAATTACATCTATCGGTAAGTGAAACGCGTAGATCGCGATGGCCACGGCCAAAGGTGTCGACTAATTTAGTCATGCGCTATTTACCCATTCAGAAGTGCCATCTCCGAAAACTTGATACTTCCATATTGGAAGTTCTACCTTCACGGTAGAGACGATCTCTTCACACGCTGCAAATGCTGGTTCGCGGTTGACGGCAGTGACTACTACTGCAAATGCAGTCTCTCCAATTGGAATTTGTCCATATCGATGAGCAACAGCTGCACCTAAAACATCATGCTTGGCGACAATTCGCTGGGTAATTTCCTCAATCACCTGTTGTGCGGAAGGATGGATTTCATAGGTCAGTGATGTAACAGATTTTTCAGCATCGTTATCGCGAACATCTCCGCAGAAAGTTGCAACCGCACCAGCCTGCCTAGTCTTCACAGAATCCGTGAGACTCTGTATTGCAATGACCTGATCAGTTACTAGGGCTGTGATCATGTCCGGCCAATTGATTGTGAATGTGAGATGCAAGCCTTTCGATAATAACCAGTCCATCTTTTGCTCCCCCAGGAGAGCCCGGAAGATTAATGATGAGAGATTTATTCGTTACCCCAGCAACGCCGCGAGATAAATCAGTGGTTGGAACCTGATCGCGAGCATAAGTCCTAAGAGCCTCTAAAATTCCTGGCATCGGCTTTACAACTAGTGGTGCAGTGGCTTCTGGGGTCACATCAGATGGAGATACGCCCGTACCTCCAGTAGTTATAACTAAATCAATCTCTGAATTAATGGCAGTTTGAATTGCGCTTGCAATCTGTTCCTGGTTATCAGGAAGAATTTGAACACCATCAATTTGATAGCCAAGCTTCTTTAAACCCTCAAGAAGTATCTGACCTGAACGATCTTCATAGATTCCCTTAAAGGCTCTATTGCTGGCAGTAATAACGACTGCGCGTTTCACGAACGTTTCCAATGACCGTTTCTACCGCCATCCTTCTCCTCAATACGGACCTGAGAAATTGTCGCACCTGGATCAAGAGCTTTGACCATATCGATAATGGTGAGCGCTGCAACAGAGACAGCGGTTAGCGCCTCCATCTCGACACCTGTGCGGTCGGCAATCTTGACTGTCGATAGAATAGAAATTCCATCACCGACAACTTCTAGGTCTACGTTGACATTCGAAATAGATATTGGGTGGCAGAGTGGGATTAACTCAGCGGTCTTCTTTGCACCCATTATTCCTGCAATACGTGCAGTTGCTAACACATCGCCTTTAGGTGTTGAACCATTTGAAATAAGTGCAAGAACTTCTTTACTGAGCAGAACTTTTCCCGACGCAGTTGCAGTTCGCACAGTTTCTTCACGTTCTGAAACATCGACCATATGTGCTTCGCCATGGTCATTGATATGAGTGAGCTTCTCAGACATAGTGCAATCCTAATCGCTTATCGGGTAAATGAATCCTTCAGAGGTTTTCGAATGAGCACGAAAATAGTCATTGCGATGATTACCATCAGGAAGCTCAAGGAATAAGCCGTATCTGGGTTGATGTCGAGCTGTTGATAGATCTGAATAGTCCACGTTTGGGTAACACCAGGCATGGACCCTGCAAACATCATGGTTGCTCCAAATTCACCTACAATTCTTGCCCACGATAATAGAAGTCCCGTGGTAATTCCTTGGCGCGCCTGAGGTAGAGCAATCAATCGAAAAAGCTGGCTTTGAGAAGCGCGATCTACAACTGCTGCATCTTCCACATCATCAGGCAACATGGCGAATGTGGATTCTGCAATCAAAACTAAATAAGGAATGCCTATAAATAGTCCTGTGAAAATCACTGCGGTGGTTGTAAAAGGCATTTGCCAGCCGGTCTCATTGTAGATAAATCCACCTAATAAACCCTTGCGACTGAATAATCCAAGTAATGCGAGACCCGCAACTGTCGGAGGTAATGCAATGGGCGCCAAAACCAGTGGGCGAATGATTCGTGTAAATTTTTTATCTGCTTTTACCAACCACCATGCAAGTGGGACGCCAAGGATTAACGAAACGCAGGCAGCTACAAGCGAAGTCCAGATGGATAACCAGATTGCAGTCAATGAATCACTAGTACTCAGACTAGAGAAAAAGTTTGACCAAGGAACTTTTACGACAAGTGCCAGAATTGGTAGCAATATGAGAGAAATAGCAATATAGGCAATTACTCGCGAAAGCGGATCGATTGGCCGAGATTTCACTCTGGAAGCATATCTATATCGATTGAGTTAAGCGATTACTTCAATGAGCTGACTTGGAAACCAGCGTTCACCAGAGACTTGCGAGTAGCAGGGCTCTTCAAGTAGAGCAAGAATGTATTTGCCCCACCATTCTTCTTTACAACCGCTGACTTAGAAAGACCAATCGAATAATGAGTTGTTGCTGCACGTATGTCGGAAAACTCAATTGCTCGAATCTTCGTTGAGTTAGTCACGACATCTGTCCTATACACGATTGCAGCATCAACAGATCCTGCAAGTAATTTTGCAAGAGTGCTCGAGGCTGAAACTTCAAAAGATACTGGGCTACTATTGACTCTACCTTCAGCATCCAAGGCATTAGATGCCGCGATTCCGCATGGCGCACTGAGTGCACATTGAATCCAAGAGATTTTGCCATTAAGGTCGCGAACTTTCGAAATTTTTGAAGCTTTCGGGACTGCAAGTACGACTCGATTTGATACATAATCGAAAGATTTTGAGAGTTCAGATTTTGCCGTTGCCATACTTGATTCATCCGCAGAAACAAAAATATCGAAAGGTGCGCCAGAGGCAATTTGGTTTGCAAGAGTCGCAGAGGAACCGAACGAGAAATTTATCTTTATACCAGGATGAGCTATTTCAAATTTTTGGGCAACTGCCGTGAACTGCACTTGCAGGCTAGAGGCTGCATACACAGTGACAAATTTTGATGTACCAGCCGTCGCAGACTGGGCTGTAAGGGATAGCAAGGCGATTATCAGGAAGAGACCGCAGCCAGCTGTTATCGAGCCGGGACGCTTGATTTCCATAGGCGGAATTATGCCCTTCTACAGGAGCGAAACTTTTACTTTAATTGTGGTTGAATCTTTCGAGTTCTGATGGCGTATCCACGTCGCTACCCATTGCCAGACTATCCAGTTGGATATAGCAAATATCTTCTCGCCCTTCGAGAAATTTTCGGGCTCCAGAATCTCCTTCAGCGCTGTCGATAATTGCCTGCCAATACTTGCGGGCAAATTTCACTGGGTGTCCTGGTTTACCATCAAATCCACCCATCACGATTTCCATTGCACTTTCTGCGACTTTTTGGATAGCTACCGAAGTCATTCCAGGTAGATCAACAAGGGAGATCACCACTTCAGTAATATCTAGATTTTCTGATATTGCTTCAAGACCTACAGCAAGTGAGCTACTCATCCCAGTTTCCCAATTGGGATTTATCACCACGATAGATCCTGGAACTAAACCTTGCCATGCACCTAAAACTACATAAACTTTATTTATGCCCGCATCATGAAATATCGAAACTGCTCTATCAACTAATCGTTCGCCATCTATTTCTATTATTGCTTTGGGTCTACCCATACGCGATCCAGAACCTGCTGCGAGGATTAACCCAACTTGCATCGCTATACTCTACGTCATGCGTGAAATAATAAATGAACTTTTACCATCTTTTAATTCTGGTAAACCATTTGTTCTAGCAACGGTCACGCGTACCTGGAACTCTGCTCCACGACCGGTGGGCGCGGCTATGGCGCTGCTCGATTCTGGCGAAGTCATTGGTAGCGTCTCCGGCGGATGTGTGGAAGGCGCAATCCACGAAGTTTCACTTGAAGTCATGAAAACAAGGCAATCACAGTCGGTGACCTACGGCGTCAGCGATGACAACGCTTATGCCGTTGGCCTCACCTGTGGCGGGACAATTGAGATCTTTATTCAATATATTGACTCTGCGACTTTTCCTGAACTTGCTGACATCGCCTCTTTTATTGAGAAGGAAAAAGCATTTGCGCTAGCCACCTTGATTCATGCCGAAGGCAGAATCGGTGCGCGCATTATTCTTACCAAGTCTGATGCCAACGGCACCTTGGGAAATTCTCAATTAGATTATGCAGCGATCGAAGGTGCGCGAGCACTTCTCAAGCATGGGACAACGAAGACTTTAAAATTCGGTACCAATGGTGAAAATCGCATGGATGATGTTTCTATATTTATTGAGTCCTTTTCTCCTGCACCAAGAATGATTATCTTTGGAGCAATTGATTTCGCCGCAGCTGTTGCTCGCATCGGAAAATTTATGGGTTACTACGTCATCGTCTGCGATGCACGTGCGCTCTTTGCAACGAAGCGACGTTTTCCTGATGCAGATGAGGTCATCATCGACTGGCCACACCGCTACCTGCCAAAGGTCGAAGTTGATGAAACTACCGTCATCTGCGTATTAACGCACGATCCAAAGTTTGATGTACCAGTTCTTGAAATTGCTCTACGCACCAGTGCCGGTTACGTGGGCGCAATGGGCAGCAGGCGTACCCATGAAGATCGCTTAGTTCGTCTGCGTGAAATTGGTATGACTGAAGCTGAAATCTCTAAACTTAAATCTCCTATCGGACTTGATTTAGGTGGGCGCACACCAGAAGAAACTGCAATTTCTATCGCTGCTGAAATTATTTCAAACCAAGTTGGCGGAACTAATCAACCGCTGACATCAGGAATTGAATCAATACATAAGATTTCGCTAGCAAGTGAAAGCGAACCCGCTCCTGTAATTAAATAGCGCTCTTGATTACCTTAAAATTATTGGCTTCAAAAAGGAAAGGGTAGCCAGCGAGCAGCGCTGCCCGCCGGATTTTCACCCGGGTCAACAATTGCAAAGCCTTCAGCTTGTGCAACACCCCGCAACATGGCAGAGCCTAAATATCCACTCTGTATAAATTTCTTGCCGTTGAGAATTCCCGGCACTAAGCGAGAAAATCCATCAGGAGTTTTTACGCCTTCGCCAAGTTCAATCTCTGACAATTCCGTAAGGTGGGCTCCAAGTAACCCTGAAATCAGCGGCCTGCCTATAGAAGTAAAGGCAGCCAATGCCGATTGTGGGTTTCCAGGCAAAGCTAACAGTGGAACGTTGCGAGAATTCTTCTCAATACTCGCTAGAAGAACGTGGTAGCCGGGCCGTACCTTGACGCAATCAATGGCTAATTGACCATTGAAGTAAGCAACGGCTGGCTTTATGTAATCTCGTGGGCCATCGGCTGTTCCACCCGTTGTAATAATAAGGTCTACTGAATCTAAGACTCCGCTGATCTCATTATTGAGCTGCTCAAGATCATCTTTGACAAATGTTGCGCTGATAACGTCGGCCCCATATGCCCTCACGAATGAAGGAAGTGCTGGACCCAAAGCATCTCGAATCGCTCCATCTACTGGAACACCCGAATGAATTAATTCATCCCCTAAGAAAAATATGGCGACTTTAGGCGTTCTGGTAACTTTTATTACATCATGGCCGGTTGCAGCAAGTAGCCCCGCCAGCGGCGGATTAATTTTAGTTCCAGCCTTTGCTAGTAAATCACCTTCTCTGCTTTCCATTCCTGCAGGACGAATGTTTGCACCACTGTCGATTTCACCAAAAACTAAGCCATCTTTCTCGGTGACTTTCTCCCACGGAATAACAGCCGTTGCACCATCTGGAATAACACCACCTGTCGCAATTGCTAGACATTCAGATTTTCCAATATGTTGTTCCGACTTCTTGCCAGTTGTAACTTCTCCAATTACTTTCCATGGAGAATCACCAGATATAGCCCATCCGTCCATAGATGATGTTTCAAAAGCTGGAAGATCACAGAGTGATGTGTAATCAGTGGCCAGGTAGCGGCCAACTGCGTTATGTATAGTAATATCTTCAGAAATTAGAGATGGGAATGCTTGTAGCGCTGTTGTAACCGCATTATTCCAACTAAATTCGCGCACGGATATATCTACTGCTTCTTTATAAGCTCTTCAAGAGCCCGCATCAGATTCATTTCCAAGCGATCAGAGGTGGTGTGCTGCATATTCATAAGGGTATTTAAACACCTTTCAAAACTGAAATTGCCTCGGCCAGAATTGAGATAGCGATTTCATCAGGAGTAGATGCCCCTATCGAAAACCCTGCAGGTCCATAAACGCGAGATAAATCAGTCACATCGCGATAGGCCAACCAATCGGCTCGGTTATCTTGCATTTTAAGAGAACCTAAAGCTCCGATATATCCAGCTGAGCTTTCGAGCGCATAGCTAAGGCATTGGCTTGAAGTGTCAACATCGTGTCCCATAATGATTGCGCAATCCATTGGAGATAGTCCTGCTGCAAGACCTGCAAACATTGATGGCTGTGAATGAATCGAGACGTTCCACCCTAAAGCTGTCGCTATCTTCTCTATTGCTTGAGCAATCGGACCTTGGCCAGCAATAACCAACCTCGTAACAGGATGGTAGATGGTCACAATTTTATCTTCTAACTCAACAATCATTGATTCATTCTTATTGAAGTTCTCGGCAATTTCAGGTTCGGCGGCGATAATTGTTACTGAATTAAAATAATCGGTCCTAACTATTTCATCACCATCGATATGACAGACAATTGCCACCGATTCACGATCTAGAAAAGATTGCCAGAGCGCAGGTTCTACTAAATCCGAAGGTAAGACTGCGAACTTAAGAGACGTGCCAGTTGGTAGATCTGCAATCGTTGATTCGAAGTCGGTAATTACTCTTGTGAGGATGCGTCCTGTTGGAAGTTTGCGAGTGGCGTGTTCGATGAGAGGGCCATCAAAAGCTGAGTTAACAAGCGAACCGATTTTGCCACCCCCAGGTGTCATTGCAATTGCATCAAAACTCATTGGAACAATTGAGTTAGTTGATGAAATTAGCCAGGCAATATCGGCTCGCGTATGACCTCTGACACATGCACTAACACTTAGGGCTATCTCATACATGTACCGATTCTAGACTCAGATTTGAAATTACGAGAGCTCAGAACTTCCCTCTGATTTGCCCCTTCGAGTAGCCACAAGACTGGTTAGAGCTGTAACTGCCAAGGTAAGCACTATGACGCTAAGGCTCAATTCCAATGAAACTTCTGGCACGTGCACTCCGTTGCTATGCAACGCCTCGAGAATCATCTTCACGCCGATAAAGGCGAGAATAAAAGCGAGTCCCCGAGATAAGTGGATCAATCGCGCCATCAGGCTCTGTAAGAGGAAGTAAAGTTGACGCAAACCCATGAGAGCGAAGATATTCGCAGTGATAACTACATAGCTACTGGTCGTGAGCCCCAGGATTGCAGGTATTGAATCTAGAGCGAATATTAAATCGGTTACACCTAATGCGATTAAGGCGATTACGAAAGTGCTCAGTCCTCTCTTGCGTAAAAACGTAACGAGATTTCCTTCGTCTTTATCTTCTGCCTCAGCTGAATCTTCTTTTAGTATTTTATAAGCGGTAAATATGAGGAATGCGCCAAAGAAGAAGAATGCGTTTGAAAACCTGGTCACCAGCGCAACACCTAGGAAAATCATAATTATTCTCAAGAAAATTGCAATCAGAATTCCATAAAGTAGAACAAGCTGCTGTGATTCTTTCTTGATTTTCAATGCGGTAAGTAGTGTAATAAATACAAATAGGTTATCTACGGAGAGCGAATACTCTGTTAGCCAGCCAGCAAAGAACTCTTTACGCATTTCAGTCGATGTCCACTGCGGCATGAGGAGCCCAAATAAGATTGCGGCTGAGATATAGAAAAATGTCCAGCTAACGGCTTCTCGAGTGGTGGTTAATTTATTTCGGCGAAATATTGCGATAGTAAGGTCGAAAAGGATTAGGGCTATAAGAATTGAGGAAGTTACGATCCATTCGGTAGTTGTTATCAATGCAGGTGCCCTTTTTCGTTAAATGAGCGCAGGGCTCGGAGTCCATCTGATGGCCAAATAGAGATTGACGAAAGAGAACATGGAGTTACATCCATGTGGAAGACAGCGTCATTGGGGCCGCCTACCGCAATCTTGGCAGCAGTTTTGATGACGCCGTTATGTGTAACAACAATAATTTTCTTGCCAGGATGTTCGGCAACTAGCCTTTCAAGTGCTTCTTCTACTCTTATTGAGGCTTCGTCATATGACTCTCCACCGGCTGGTGCATATGCCGAAGAGTTGAGCCATGCTTGGTAACCATCAGGATCTTCTGCTTGGACTTCCTCGATTGACTTGCCATCCCAACCACCGAATGAGAGTTCGAACCACGCCTCATCAAAGGTGATTTCAAGGCCCGTTGTACGCGCAATAGCCTCCGCAGTCTGTCGTGTGCGCTTGAGCGGGGATGCAATCAAAATATCTGCACCAAGCTTCACGCACTCTTGCGCTACAAGTTCGGCTTGACCTAAACCTTCTTGCATTAACTCTGGATCCAAAGAGCCGGTTCCAGAGAATTTACGAGTAGGTGTAAGCACGGTTTCGCCGTGGCGAACAAAGTAGATAAATGTTGGAACTTCAGCGCTTCTCAGTCGCTCAGTGAGAAAATTCTGCTGCATGACAGCAACAGGCTTATGGGCACTTTCCCCATCGAGCGCCTTATTTGCTAAACGATCTGCATGAGAATTTTCATCACGAGGGATCCATGAATAGGTAACAAGGGACGGGCTATGTGCTTCTCGACATTGCTTTGCAAGATCGCGCATATCGCCATGCTTAATCTGCCAACGCCCTGACATCTGCTCGACAACGAGCTTCGAGTCCATCGCCACTTCAACAGTTGCCTGCGCATCTAACTGGTTGATATGCAGAAGGCCAGCTAGTAACCCGCTGTATTCGGCAACGTTATTTGTTGCAACTCCAATGACATCAAAAATCTCAGCAATAATCTTGCCCTTTTCACTCACAACTGCGCCGTAGCCAGCAGGGCCAGGATTGCCTCGTGAACCGCCATCGGCTGTAATTTTGAAATGGCGGGCCACTAGTTACCTCTAATCAATATGCAGCGACATTCCTCGCAGCGAACTACTTCGTCTTCTGATAGCCCAGCAATGCGCGCAAGCTCAATGGTGTTCATCGTTAAGTTGCAGCCTTTACATTGATTGCCAGCTAAAGCGGCAGCGCCTATTCCATTGCTAGATTCGCGAATTTTTTCGTATAAAGCCAAAATTTCAGCGCCCACTGATTGAGTGGTCGCCTTGCGATCTGACTCAATACCTTCAAGTTCAGTATGAATCGCAGCCAAGGCGTTCTCCTTGCGAATATTAAGTTCAGCAATTACGAGGCTTAGCTGATTTTCTTCATCAACAAGGGAGGTAATCCTGTCTTTGATACCGTCAACAGTCATCATAATTTCAAGCTCAATCTCTTCAAGTTCGGCTCGACGCGCACCCAAAGTTCCAAGCTCATGTTGAGTCTGCTCTAACTCTTTTGCAGATCCAGTCCCTGAAGCAAGGCGGGTCTCATCGCGTGTAATTCGAGTAACGATTTGTTCAACATCGCCTTCAGCTCGAGCAAGTTCGCGCTTCACATCGCTCATCTCGGTCTCAGCTGCAATACGAAGGTCACGCACATTGTTCTGCTTAATTGTTGTTGTTGTAATTTCTACCAGTTCAGGCAAGGTAGCTGCCCTATTTCGTAACGTTGCAGATTGCAGATCAAATTTTTGAATATCAAGGACTGAACGCTGGTCGCTGACGCTTGCTTTCACGGCGTTCTCCTTCTACTTATAGTTGGCCTGCATTATGTAGTTCTATTGCGCAACCTTACTTTATCGGCCCAGCAATTACCTACACGGCCATCCATCCGCAGCAGGAGCTAGTGAAAGAGCGATGGTGGTATTACAGTATTTCCATGAGTAATCCATTGGTAGAACGTTCTTTTAGACACATGGGGTGGGCAAACTCCCAAATGCTCAACATCGTCAGTGCATTGCCTGATGATGCAATCAATTTTTCAGCATGGAATCCAGATTGGACTGTTGGAAAAATTGCGCACCATATTGTGGTTGCCGAAGCACGCCTCATTTCTCGAATTACTGAGCAACAATTTTCCGACGAGCTTGAGGCGCCAACAACAGCTCAGGGTATTAAAGAATTGATTTCGATCTGTAGAGAACGAGATGCTCAACTTCTCAAACTGAGCAATACTCCCGAGGAAATACGAACATTTAAGAGATTTGGAAAGGACTCTACTTTTTTGACCTCGACTATCTTGGCTCAGGCTACAAACCACGCAACAGAACACCGGGCGCAGATTTCAGACATTCTGGCTGCCAATGAAATGGATGTCCTCAATTTAGACGAGATTGATTTATGGGCATTTGAGACTTGGGAAAAATCGCACTGAATTCATTTTTTGGGCCCACAAGGGCAATACCTTCTTCTTATGTATTTTCTGTGACTCACGTGCGAGTTACGAAGAAAACCTCATAACCGTTCCCATTTAGGTGGACAACACTTACCATTTCAGAATGAGACTTAAGGGCAGGACCGCAAGAGTCATATTGCTTTCATTGGCATTGACTCTGATTCCGATATCGACTAATTCGACTATCGCCGCTGGACCTCAGACACCAAGTTGCGGAAACTTTAAAGTAACCAAAAATAGCTCCATTGTAGGAATTGAATTCCCTAAGGGCTCATATCAAGTAAATGCTTTCGGAATCTCATGCAAGAAAGTAATGGGGAGTAAAGGACTTTTTGCGAAGTTTCTCAAATTAAAAAATAATAAATCACTGCCCAAGCCTTGGCGCTATTTAGCAGATGCCGTTGGTGCTCCAAAATTCTCATCCGGTCCAGGCGTTGGTTTCCGCGTTGAACAAATTACATCCGTAACGCGAAGCCCCACAGTAGAACCACCGGCTAGGGCGAATGCCACACCAACTCCGAAACCCAACCCGGCTCAACCTCCTCCAAAATTCTCCTTTAAATTCAACTTAGATAAGAGTTTGCCAGAAGATTGGATTGCAGAGTTCAAGATTATTATGAAGAATCTTGGGGAAATAATCCCGATTAGTGGCGAGATAAATAGAATTCTAAAAGAGCCATTCATGAACATATACGCTTGGAATGGAAATACAAAAAATCCATTTCGAGATGTGATTCCTAATGCAAGTGGGTCGTCTATTTCCGGTAACAGCCCATCAAATAGGTGGATGGTTTTAGAGATACCTTCAGATGAATTTAGATACAATTACTTGCACCGTTACTCTGTAATTGTGCATGAGACTTTCCATGTATATCAAATTTCACTTTCAAAAGACAATATGCAGCCAAAATGGTTCAGCGAAGGCGGCGCAAAAGCAATTGAGGAAATGTATACTCAGCAATATTATGGCAGAAGTGACTTTAGATCGGGTTCGACAGAAGTTAGTGCATCTGTTATCAGTAATCCCGGGCTATTTGAAGAATATGAAACATCGCAGCAAATTGATATGAATTACGGTTCTTCCGCCTTCATGGTCTTAGCTCTTGCCAAAGAATTACAGAAGCAAGGTATCTCAGAAGCCAGAGCCTTCGGAATGATTCTGAAAGATTTTACGCTTGAAAAATCAAAGGAAAGTGATTGGCATAAAGCCTTTACAAATATCTTTAAAATGACTGTTAGTGACTTTTATCAACGGCTTAGCAAATATCCTGCTGATATAAACCAGGTTTTACCCGGCACTACTTTGCGACTTCAAGATGTCTTTGCTGGTAAATGAGTTAAGACATCAGAATCAGGCAATTTGTGGGCGGCGAGGGTTTCGAACCCCCGACATCCTCGGTGTAAACGAGGCGCTCTACCACTGAGCTAGCCACCCGGCTATGTACTGCTCGCGAATAGTACTTTACTTACGCGAAAGATGGAAAATCGTGCGTGATTTAAAGGGCTGCGATAGCTGCTTTGTAATTACCGATATTGCGAGCATCGCCAAGGCCATTTACAACGGTCCAGCGAACGATTCCTTCTTTATCAATTATGAAAGTTCCGCGCATTGCGCAACCAATATCTTCATTGAAAATTCCATATGACTGTGCCGTTGCACCATGTGGCCAGAAGTCTGCAAGAACTGGGAACTTATAACCTTCTTGTTCGGCGAAGATTCGCTGGGTGTGCATTGAGTCGCAAGAGATTGCAAGCACTTGAACGTTCTCGTTTTGGAATGGCGCCAAATCATCACGGATTGCGCAGAGTTCGCCTGTGCATGTGCCGGTGAAAGAGAATGGAATAAAGAGAATAACTACGTTCTTCTCTCCCTTAAAAGATGAGAGAGAAACTTTATTGCCGTGCTGATCTTTTAATTCGAAATCTGGTGCGGCTTGACCAACGGTGATTGTCATTGCGCGAATCTATCGCTTGCCAGCCTTACGTGCCACCAGGCGGGTTGCAGTCCAATCGGGAGCGACTGCAATGGAAGTTGTTTGGCTAAGACCACAGGTGGGGGCTGCATCTTGAATATCACTTGGTTCAACATGGCCATCGCGGCCGACCTTGGGAGTTAAGACCCAGATAGGTCCTGACTCGGAAAGATAGGTCATCGCATCCATTAATTCATCAACAAGATCGCCATCATCTTCACGGAACCAGAGAAGAACAGCATCAACAACATCCGTGGTGCTGCCTTCAAGAAATGTTGTGCCGGTAATTTCCATGATTGCCTCGCGGAGAGCGGCATCACAATCTGCCCTCTGTCCCACCTCGAGGACCAGTTCTCCTTTAGCAAAACCCATGCGCATTGCCACGGGATAAGTCCAACCGAAAGAAGCGATATTTACAAGGGTTTTTTCGAGACTGAGGCGTATTTTTTTGCGCTGACACCCCTTTGGCGCGAGAATACGACCATGACCGAATTCGCTGAATCTCCTGATCAGATTATCGACCAACTCGTAGATACAGATCCTTCTGAGACGGCTGAATGGCAGGCATCCTTCGATGCAGCACTCGATGCGGCAGGTCCGGTACGTGCTCGTTATTTGATGCTCTCACTTCTAAAGAGAGCTCACGAGAAGCAGATTGGTCTTCCAGCTCTTCGCACAACCGATTACATCAACACAATTTCTCCAGAGAATGAACCGCAATTTCCAGGTGATGAAGATTTAGAACGCCGTATCCGTGCCTATGTTCGTTGGAATGCTGCCATCTTGGTACACCGTGCACAGCGACCAGGAATTGGCGTGGGTGGACATATTTCAACCTATGCATCTTCTGCTTCACTCTATGAAGTTGGCTTTAACCACTTCTTCCGTGGGCAAGACCATGCAGGTGGTGGAGATCAGATTTTCTTCCAGGGACATGCAAGCCCCGGAATGTATTCACGTGCGTTTCTTGAAGGTCGTTTTAGTGAACATCAACTCGATGGATTTCGTCAGGAACTTTCACATTCTGGTGGCGGGTTGTCGTCATATCCGCACCCACGTTTAATGCCTGACTTCTGGCAATTCCCAACAGTGTCAATGGGTATCGGGCCAATCAATGAAATTTATCAAGCACGTTATAACCGTTACCTTCAAAATCGCGGATTTAAAGATACAAGCGATCAGAATGTCTGGGCATTTCTGGGTGATGGTGAAATTGATGAGGTCGACACACTTGGCGCCATTGGTTTAGCTGCGCGAGAAAATCTCGATAATTTAACCTTTGTTGTGAATTGTAATCTGCAGCGCCTTGATGGCCCAGTACGCGGAAACGGTAAGATTATTCAAGAGCTTGAATCTATCTTCGGTGGAGCAGGCTGGAATGTCATCAAGGTTGTGTGGGGCCGTGAATGGGATCCACTACTTGCTCAAGACCGTGAAGGCGCACTTGTAAATATCATGAATACAACTCTTGATGGTGATTACCAAACATTTAAGGCAGAAAGCGGAGCCTTCGTGCGCGAGCACTTCTTTGGTCGTGATCCACGCACAGCCGCGATGGTTGCTAATTGGTCAGATGATCAAGTCTGGGGACTCAAGCGCGGAGGCCACGACTATCGCAAACTCTTTGCCGCCTACACAGCTGCATCAGAAAAGAATGGTCGACCAACAGTTATCTTGGCTAAGACGGTTAAGGGTTGGACTCTTGGTTCGCACTTTGAAGGAAGAAATTCAACGCACCAGATGAAGAAGATGGCTCTTGAAGACATCATGGAATTTCGGGATCGCCTGCAGATTCCTTTGACGGATGACAAGCTTGATAAGTACACACCTTCTTACTATCGCCCAACTGCAGATTCTCCTGAGATGAAATACCTCGAAGAGCGTCGTCGCGAACTCGGTGGATCTATTCCAAGCCGTCGCAAAGTCTCTCGCCCACTTCCGCAGCCTGCAGATGAAGCATATGAATCAGCTCGACGCGGATCTGGCCAACAAGAGATAGCAACGACGATGGCATTTGTTCGTATGTTGAAAGATCTTGTGAAAGATCCCGGGCTCGGAAGCCGAATTGTTCCGATTATTCCTGATGAGGCTCGTACGTTTGGCCTTGATTCACTCTTCCCATCGCTAAAGATTTACTCACCTCATGGTCAGCAATATTTGGCTGTAGACCGCGAATTGATGTTGTCATATAAAGAATCAACATCTGGCGTGATCTTGCATGAAGGTATTAATGAAGCAGGATCTGTGGCCTCCTTTACCGCAGTTGGATCTTCATATTCAACCCACGATGAACCAATGATTCCTATCTATATCTTCTATTCAATGTTTGGATTCCAGCGCACAGGAGATGCCTTCTGGGCAGCGGCCGACCAATTGGTTCGCGGCTTTGTATTGGGCGCAACGGCAGGACGCACGACGCTCAATGGAGAAGGTTTGCAGCATGAAGATGGCCATTCGCACCTATTAGCGGCCACCAATCCAGCTGTTGTTTCTTATGATCCTGCATTCGCTTACGAAGTCGGCCATATCTTTAAAGATGGACTTCGCCGTATGTATGGAGAAGATAGCGAAAATATTTATTACTACATCACTATCTATAACGAGCCATACATGCAGCCAGCAGAACCAGATAACCTCGATCTCGAAGGTCTGCTCAAGGGAATCTATCTCTACTCTGGGGCATCTCGTCAACGTAAGAAAAATGCACAAATTCTTGCATCAGGCGTTGGTGTGAATTGGGCGCTTAAGGCGCAGAAGTTACTGCAAGAAGATTGGGGCGTAGCAGCTTCAGTCTGGTCGGTAACGTCATGGAATGAACTTCGTCGCGATGGGCTAGCAGTCGATCGTCACAACATGCTCAATCCAAAGGATAAGAAGAGTGCCTATGTTCATAACAAGCTCAAGGGAACAGATGGCCCAGTCATCGCAGTCTCTGACTTTATGCGCGCTGTCCAGGATCAGATTGCTCCGTGGGTGCCTAACGCTTTCCATTCACTTGGAACAGATGGATTTGGACTTTCAGATACTCGTGGCGCGCTACGTCGCCACTTCAAGGTCGATGCTGAATCAATCGTTGTAGCTACCCTTGCCGAACTTGCTAAAGCTGGTGAAGTCAAGGATTCTGTAGTTCAAGAAGCGATTGATAAGTACAGAATTTTTGACATCAACGCAGCCGAAGCTGGCAATACAGAAGGTTCGGGCTGAGTTAAACCTTAGCTTTTGTACCAGGTTTCAATGAGTCTATAAAGAAGACTGTTGAAAGCATCAGCAGCGTTGGAATCATCATTGCAAGGGCCATGGATCCTGTGAACTGAATCGTCCATGCGACGATCCAGTTAATTCCAAAGAGAAGAACGCTATTAAGGACTCCAAATTGCCCAACAACAACGGCGCTGGGCATTGTCGAACGGCTATCTGCTGCGGCGAAGAAGGATGGTCCCAGGAAAGAAGATCCAAGCCCTGCGGCGAAGAAGGCAAGGATAAAGAGTCCATATGACCACCACTTGTAGGCAGGAGGAAGATGGGTTGCAACGATGATGCAGCCCCCAAATCCGATTCCGGCCACAAGGGCTGCTCTCTTCACCCATAAGTGAAGAGGGGCCAAGGGAAGCAAGCGGTGAATCAGAAGCCGACCGAAGATCATCATCGCTGTAAAGACGATGTAAGGGGCAGTACTAAGACCGGCGTTAATATCGAGACGGTCTTTGGTAAAGATTGTTCCCCAATCCCCCACTGCAAACTCTAAGTAGATAGCACAGGCCATTCCAAGGCTAACGGGCCAATCGATATGAAAAGAGGTGAAAATTTCTTTTATCGAATAGTCGCTTTCAGAATTTTCATTTGCCGTAAGCAGAACTGGACGAAGGCTGAGCACGATAGAAATCATGGTAATACCAGTTACTAGAGAGAGAATGTCAATATGTCTTGCGAGTGACACATGGTTGACAAGAAGACCAGAAACAATTGCTGTGGCAAGAGCCCCTGCGCTCCAATATTCCGCAGCGCTGGTCACAAGATTGCGGCCACTGCGTTCGAGATAGTGAAATGCCTGGCTATTGATTGAAACGTGCACTGCAGTAATTCCAAACCCAAATGCAATATTGAATATCAGAAAGAAAAAACTAGATTGGATATGGACAAGAAAGCCAAGAGAAATAACTAGAATCAAAATTGATATAATCGTCACTTTTACAGCGCCAAATCGATGGATGATATGGCCGACGGTTAAGAGGCCAAAGAATGCCCCGATTGAACCCATGCTCATCAGCGACCCAAAGGCACCATTATCTAAATTTAGATTTGCTTTGACTTCTGGAAAACGTGGAACCCAAGCCATAATGACGAAGCCGAAAGCAAAGAAAAGTAGATGCAGTAGTCGTTGCTCTAATTTATGGTGAATATCTCGGCCCATTAGAAAAGGGCGTTCGCAAGCTGGGTTCGAGCCTTAATGACGCGTGGATCTGCAGGATCTGCCAGCGCAAAGAGCTCGAGAAGTCTGTCTTTAACAATCTTCTGCTCATCGCCGTGCAAGACAAGTAAAAGGCGAAGCAAGCGCTCAAAAGCTGGTTCTAGATAGCCGCTCATTACTTCGACATCTGCACATTGAATTTGAATATCAATATTGTCAGGGTTTTTGATGGCATCTTCCATCACCTTAGCTGCATCGACTCCATGTGTGCGCCTAAGAAGTTGCACTTGGGCAAGACCAAGCTTTGCGTAATTATCATTTGGTTTGCGTGCAAGTAAGCGTTTATATGCAGCCTCTGCAGTTTCGTAATCGCCTTGATCAAGGGCTGCAAGTGCTTCATCTTCTTCAGGTTCGGTCTGCTCGACTGGTGCATCACCAATGCCTTGTTGGGCGGCAACGGTAAGAATCTTTGTAATAACTTCGCGCAACTGTGTTTCTGTAAGTGCTTGTTCAAGAAAGGGAATTGCTTGTCCCCCGATGAAAACTACTCCGTATGGAACAGCGCGCACCTGTAGCGCCTTCGCTACGGAGGCTTGCTCGTCAATGTTAACGCGGGTCAGTACCCAAGAGCTTTCGCCTTCGCCTTCAAGTTTTCCTAATGTGCGAAGTAGTTCAATAGATTCTGTAGAACGCGGAGTCCAGCAAAGAACAACGACAGGTTTGGTCTCTGAAAGAGGAAGTATCTCAGCCTGTAGATTTTGAGGAGTTACCTCAATGCCAGGCATCGGTGAAGAGAGATCGGGTGCTGGCTTGCCAAGAGAACTCAGATCAACTGCCTGTGAGAAATTTGGTGGCAATGTCATCTGGTAATCCTCGCTGCTTTCTAAATCTTCGGAAACTTCTTACTGCATTGCACCATCTACGCGAACGTCGACACCTGAATCGCGACGATAGGGAAGTACATCTGCAATGTAAGCCTTTGCAGCGAACTCTAGTCCAACATCGTGCCCTGCTCGTTCACCCAAATACCAGCGGTGCTCAAGGGTTTCATGAAAAAATTGAGCAAGTTCAATACGGCCTTTAAGCCCTGGCGGAATCAAATCAACTGTTGGCCTAAAGACCTGATCCAGCCATCGCTTTGCTGAATTATAAATCGGAGGCTTAGGTGAAGCTTCGCGCCCGCGGAAGCGATCAAAGGACGCCAAGAGCCTCTTGGCCTGAAGTTCTTCGGTCTCAAGTCCCATTAATTCGCGCAGGCGGTTCTTGTGATAACCAGCTGCAACCAGCTTTGGTTGAAAAACCATCTTAGGAGAGCTTTCGCCATCCTCCATCGACACAGATACTTCTTCGACGGCGAAACCTAAATCGTGCAACTGTCGCATCGCGCGCTCGACTGCATGACGATCTGTTGGATCAAGTACCTGCCGATCTTTCAGTGCAGACCATAAACGGTGGTATCGCTTTATCAGCGCAGAACTGGCGCGAATTGGATCCAGGCCTGGATAGAGAACACCAGACAGCTGCAAATCTTCTAGCTCTGCTGCAACGTTAAAGTGTGCAATTTCAAGGTCATGTTCGCGCTGACCGGCAGTTAGCGACTTTTGAAACTCTCCAGTTTCAGCATCGACCAAATATGCAGCATAAGCATCGGCGTCGCGACGGAATAAGGTATTAGATAGGGAACAATCGCCCCACCAGAAACCCAGAAGGTGGAGACGAACCAATAATAAAGCGAGCGCATTGGCCATCAAGGTTACATCTTCTGCACTCACGTGCTTATCGCTCAGCACTACGCGAAATGGAAGTGAGTACGGCAAGAAACGCGTGACCAGTGCGCAGGGAAGCTCTTCCCCATTGTTATCTCTTCGACCCTCAATGACGGCAATTGATTGAACGCTCGGTGAATCTAACTGTGTGAGCTCGCGCAAAATCTGATATTCACGGTTAGCAAATTCCGAAACCGTCTCTTTGACTGCATAAACTTCTGAATCTGGGTTATCTGTAGACCTTACTAACCGAACGATATGTCGCGAGATGCCGCGCTTTTCAGCGAGCATAGGATCTTCTGGCCATTGCTCTAACGCGATGTTCCAGGGCAGGCCCGTGAGAGCTGCGATTTCCTCGCCGAGCCCAGTAATCCGTAGCGCCATGAGGGTTATTCTCTCTTACGCTTTACAATAAAGCATGGCTATTTCAGAGCAGATGAAGAGAAAAGCAAGAGAATCAACCATTCCATCTAATTTTGGAGCCGCAGGCGCTCCTATCGATCATGGACACCCTTTTTATTTTGGATTTGTAGCCACAATCGGTGCTCTCAGCGCATTTGTATTGATGCGTGCTCTTGCCAGTGCCAGCCAAGTATTTGTTCTCATTCTCGTTGCCCTCTTTCTTGCGACAGGACTTAATCCAGCCGTAGAAGCTGTACGTCGTCGAGGCGTATCACGAACTGTTGCAGTAGCAATTATTTTTGCACTTGTCATAATTTTCGTTGGCCTCTTTGCCGCTCTTGTTGTGCCACCACTTGTAAAGCAAGGAACGAACCTAATACAGATTGCTCCTTCGCTTCTTGAAGACTTAAAGAACAACGCCAGTATTGCAAAGATTAATGACCAGTACGGCATCGTTGATTCTCTGCAGAATAAACTTCAAAGCGTTACATCTGATGGCACTCTACTTGTCACAGCATTTGGTGGGGTGATTGGCGTCGGCAAATCAGTTCTATCGGGCACTTTTACAGGACTGACAATTCTTGTATTGACTCTCTATTTCATCACTTCCCTTCCGCAAGCTACAGAGCTCGGTCTTAAGTTGGTTCCTGCCAGTAGACGTCCTCGAGTTGCAGCTCTAACCGATGCCATTATTGCTCGGGTGGGCGCCTTCGTTGGCAGCCAGATTCTCGTATCTT
>FLOH01001300.1_pt1 | contig 39757 bp, 40 predicted proteins | sample 756751 | NCBI WGS metagenome assembly FLOH01 (sample SAMEA4026879, study PRJEB14308) | marine metagenome | biome: coastal water; material: water | depth 74 m
AAGGCGATGACATCAGGAATCAAGCCAGGTATTCGTAAGTCTGATGTAATCGAAATTAAGATGCCTATTCCTGCTATAGACTTTCAACTATCCGTTTTGAAGCGTATGGAAGATTTGGAATCTCAGCAACAGGCTCTTATTGCTCTTAGTAAAAAGACAGAGGACAATGCTCGTTTCATATTGGATTCATATTTATTAAACAAATAAAATATATATTTCAATTCTCATGAATAACCTTCATACACATTTATATGTAAAAAATAATGTTTTTTTTACATATAATTATTCTCATTTTTATTTTTGGTATTCAATCAATCTACTCCTTTTTGGGTCTGATTTTGAGAAAGCACGTTCCTTGCAACATCTCTGAGCATGTTGCGTCGCCGTCAGTAATCAGTTTGTTCTTGGATTCAACCACACGCCACTGACTTGTATCCGACGTATAATCCGTATTCGTCGTCTGAATGATTTTATAGTTTTGTTTTCTATAAAATGCTTTTCGCTTTGCCCATTGCTTTTGAAATAGGTCGTGCTTATCAATAACATCCACCACTACAGGCGTACCATGTCTTTCCCGCAGAATTCGCCCCACCGATTGCTCAATGTCCGTCTTGGGCGTCGCCATGATCAACGTAGTCAGCGTCTTAATGTCCAATCCTTCTGCCGCCATGGAATACGTCGCGATAATGACTTTTTTGCCTTCGCTTTCTTTGAGCGCCGCCTCTTTCATCCCTCCCACATAATATCCCACCGACGCAATGTTGCGCCCTGCAATCGCATCATACAAATACTTGAGCAAACTCTTATTGTGTGCCAGAATCATGACTTGCTGGTTCGGGTTTTCGATCAACATGTCCCCTAGCACACGCAAAATGAACTCGCTTCTGCGATTGTAATTGCACAACTTGGTAATCATCGTGCTAAATTGCGGATTGCCGCGAAAATCATAGACGATTTCGTTGAACTCATCATCGTCAATCTTGTATTCAACCGCGCGAACCACGACTGGGTGATCCTGCTTCCGATTCTCCTTGAAGACCACCTCTCCCAAAAACATTTTGAATATCTTGCTTGTTCCGTCCTTGCGATTCATTGTCGCCGAAAGCCCAAGCATATATTTCGTCACCAGCTTGAAAAGCGTGTTGGAAAATACCTCGCTGGAAATGTGATGCACCTCATCGATAATGGTGAGCCCAAAACTCTCAAATGTCGACGGCGGATATTCTTTCATGCTGAGCGATTGAATCATGCCCAAGACGATGTCCTTGTTCTCAATGTCAATGATGGGGCCTTGAATCTTGCCGATGCGCGCTCCAGGCAAGAACTGCTGAATACGTTCGATCCACTGGTTAAATAAAAATTCTTTATGCACCAAAACAAGTGTCTTCTTTTTGAGTTGCGAGAGAATATACAAGGACAAACTGGTCTTTCCAAAAGCGCATGGCAAGTCCAAAAGCCCTCCGCCACCAGTCGTCGTCGCGCGCACCTTGTCTAAATACGAATTTACTGGACTCCACTGGTGCTCTCTTAATTCGCCATGAAACGCCACGGAAATATCGTCTCCTTCCGTCAATTTCATCTCCTTGGCCACGCCAAAATGCTCTTCGCCGAAATATCTAGGTAAATAATATTTTTGAACGGATTCGCGATAGGCCGGGAACGATTTGACATTGTTATTTACGGGGGAGCCAGGAATATAAGGCCTCACCATCAATTCTTTTTTGATAAGCGAAATTTGTTTCTCGGTCATCTCTTTTTTCAAAATAGTATACCCTTTTTGTCCGATGTAAGTGTTGAGTGTCTTGGACGAGGTGTTTGTGTTTGTATCGGTTAATGAATCCTGCATATAGCGCTACTTTAGTTTAGCACATAATATTTAGGTTGTTTGAGATAATAAAATCTAATAATAAGGTATATGGAATCTTTATTCAAAAAGACACAATCTAGTCATGTCGTGTTGGGAATCATCTTTGTAATTTATCTAATTATGGGCTATCCCATTCCCGAAACACTTGCCAGTATGATAGATAATATCTACGGAAAAATCATCGTAAGTGTACTTGCGTTAATATTGCTGGTGTCGGTCAATCCAGTATTGGGTGTTTTAGGATTGTTTGTCGCATTTGATTTGATTCGGCGGTCGGAATTGGCAACGGGATCTACCGCTTTAGCCAAGTTCGGTTCTTCGGAAAAAACGAAAATGAGCGAGTTTACCGCGTTTAACCAGTTTCCATACACGTTGGAACAGGAAATGGTCAAAATTCGGACCATCAATCGAAACGAAAAAATCGCTTCTGTAGCATCTTACAAGCCAGTTTTGTTGTCTACCTCTGACGCGGCACCCGTTTCTTAAACATTCATCCATTTGTCAGCGCGTATAGGCGCGGTATATATGTTCATGTCTGACTGAATTGTGACATGAACATACTCGATGTAGTCGATTACTTGGACGTTTTCAATACTTTTGCGTCACCCAGTTTAAGTAAATACTGAATGAGGTAATAAAAAAGCACGACTGCAAGGATTAATAAAAACAACTGAAACCACTGATTGTTATATATTTTGATAAAGGTGCTCTTTGCATCGTAATTTGAGTTCAGCTTGTAGCTTTCGCTCAATTTATTTTCGGTCGACATTTGAATTGTCTCTTCCGACACGTTTACTGGCTGACAATCAATATAAATATCGTCTGAAGTTGCATTGGATGCCGGTCCTTTTGAATTATAGAATAACTCACCCACATCTGTTGCAGATAATGTAACAGAGATTGGTTTTATAATATTATTTAATTTTGTAATTGTATCTGCATCTATCGTAATGGATTGTTCAATACCAAATGCTATATAATCTGTACGATCACCCTGACTAAAAGAATAAAATGGCTTTTTAGGAACAATATTATTTAAATTGTAGTTATCCACAATAATAGTAGATTTGTTTCCGTTTTCAGGGACTTGTTTAGCTGCATCAATGATGATTTTTGTTAAAATATTGCTAGAAGGCATAAAACTATTTCCAGAGACGAATGGGATGATTACATTCATCTGTGGTCCTGCGACAATAGGGGTATGCTCAATTTTTACGAGACCAGCAGATTTTTTTCCGTTGAACAGAAAATTTGATCCTGCAGATATAGAAACATTGGAAACTTTGTATTTGTTTCCGTTATATGTCACTGGTGGAACATTACTTTCATCGTAAGATAGTCGGATCTTATCCCTAGTATTAGTTGCAACGCAACTACTATTTGAATATTGAAATGAATAGGAACATTTTAAATTGCATTCACCCGCCACATTGTTTTGTGAAAGATTGAAATCTGCCATAGTAGTATCTAATAATATATCTATATAAATAAAAATATCATTTTAATTATATAAGGTATGAAATTAACAAAAGGCAAATTGACCAAAATAATGAATAAGAGAAAACAATCAATGCGACGTTATAAAAATCAACGTAAGTATCGAATGGCGAGTAAAACATTTAGAAGAAGAAAACCCCTAAATTTGCATCGCTCCTCGATGAAAAAAATATATAATCGCGAAAAAATGGCATGGATCGGTGGAGAAAAGGATATGAAGGGAGTTGACTGGATAAAAGTATCAAATTCTAGTGGGCGGCCTCAATGGAGGCAACCAGGAACAAATATTAGAACATATGATAATCCTTTCACGTCGAGTGAAAGTCCTGATGAAAAGGTTCCGGGTATTGTAAAATCTGCTGAGAATGATGTTTCTGGTACTGCTTCTACTGAAGTGCTTTCTGATCTTGAAAAAGCTGCTGATGCTGATGATGCTGAAAAAGCTGCTGCTGCTGCTGCTGAAAAAGCTGCTCTTGAACAAGCTGCTGTTGTTCCTGGTACTGATTCTGATCCTGAAAAAGCTGCTCTTGAACAAGCTGCTGCTGATGCTGTTGTTCCTGGTACTGATTCTGATCTTGAAAAAGCTGCTGCTGAAAAAGCTGCTGCTGCTGAAAAAGCTGCTCTTGAACAAGCTGCTGCTGATGCTGTTGTTCCTGGTACTGATTCTGATCCTGAAAAAACTGCTGCTGCTGATGCTGATGCTGAAAAACCCGCTCCTGCTCTCGAAGAAAAAAATAAACCAGGGGATGCAACCATTGGCAGCATGGTTTCGAATATCAACTCTACAACGGAGGACAATATTCTAAATAGTCCTGTATCAAAGATAATAGATAGTGTTGTCAACAGAATAGTAGAAGGGGTTAGCAGAGAAGTTGCAAAAGAACTTGCAATAAAAGGTAATGGTAACACAACAGATAATCAAGATGCTGCAGCAAGTTTACCATCTGCAGTAAATACCCTAGGTGACACAATTGCTCGTGCCAATGGTGAGGGTGCTGCTGTGGATGCTGTTGCTAAAGGTTTAGCGTCTACTGATGCAGTTGATTCAGCGTCTACTGGTGTGGTTGAGGGTGCTGCTGTGGATGAGAGTTCAGCGTCTACTGGTGTGGGTTCTGGTCCTGTTAATACGGGTATGGAAAATAACCCAGAGGGTCAATAAGTCATCTCCTCCGTCGAAGCATTTGAGATGTACACTTTTGAATATCTCAGACACAATTATGTAAATGTTCGTATAATCATTTACATCATTTAAATTTTGGCTAAATGTCACTCTCTCAACGGCTTACACAAACGGCAAATATTTAATCACTTCATTGTCGTACGTGGTAATCTTAAATGCTTGATCGTATCCCTCCACATACACAGTATCTCCATTGTACAACTTGTCCACTCCATATTCGGTGGTGCCGCTGCGTCCGTTTCGCGAGATGGGCAATTTGATACTATTATTTTGGTCGCTCATGGTATAATATTGCCATTTGTCGCGTGACACAAACAACGGCCGTCCCATCAACGGCAATATTTTGTCCTTGTTGCCTCCACTCAATGGCGTCAACATTCCCACTTGACGATACGTCGTATCTACCGCGCCCACATTGGTGGAAACATTAATCGGCACTAAGTATCTCTCGTCGCGTAGAGGCGGTGCATATGGATTCATCAAGACGTCGCCCGGCTGATTGGTATATGCTACGTTTGGACGCATATAAACGCCACCCCCCATACCACCTCCGCCCCACCCTCCATTTATTTCGCGCGATTCTTCCTTAATCACTATCTGCTGGTTTTGGGGTTGTAGTTGTCTGGACGGCTGATTCCATATATACATGAAAATGAGTCCAATCGCTATGACTATAAAAACAAGTGTCACGTTTTCAATGCAAATGATACCAGGAGGACATTTTTTCATAAATATTATATATAATATATACCGCTAATATTTATTTATGCTTTTACTGCTGCTGCGATGGGATTCGCACCGACACCAAACTTTTTGATGAGGGAAGGCAAGTCACCTAGACCATCAATATTGAGGGTTTTCAACATACCTTGAGCTTGTTGCATAAGAGGCCCCATTTCTTTCATGGCTTCTGCTAAATGAAGCTGTTGTTTCATTAAATTTTGCGTATCGTTTGTCAAACTCTTAATTCCATCACTGCCTAAAACATTATTTAAATCGTCATATGCTTGTTCAAGAGTGGTTCCCATGTCGATACGACTAGAACCTTTTTTCGCTCCCGCGCCGGCAAACCCGTCGGTAGGGACACATTTCTTATCGGAATCGTTCCATGAATACTTGTCAGGTAACTTATCACATTCATCTTTAGTAGTTGGTACTGCTTCAACTGGTGGAGCTCCTTCATTTCCTTCGGCAAACCCCTCCTTCATCACCATCCCCGAAGTTAATACATTGACCAAGACCAACGGAACCAAAAGCACTATCACCATATTTTTGCTAAAACGCGACATGAGAAATCCTATCAAAAGGAAAAGAATCACGATTTGGGTATTGCCCAACATGACATATCCAAGGACATTGAATAATGCTAAAAGAGAGACGAAATATAAAACATATCGATTCGTTAATAATTTTGAAACTGAACTAGGCGTTTTCATTGGTATATATATAATGATTGTAAAAAAAATTGAAATAATGGGATTAATATTCAGCGTGTCCTAATCAAGATAATCACTCAATATGAGTCAAAACAAGTTCGCCCTCGTTATTTGCGAGTTGCACAATAAAAATATACACGGGTTTACCGAAGAAAGTGATGCGAATGTGCAGGGACATTACTTGGTGACAGAGACGTTCGACCAGGCGAATGTGAATCTCAACAAAGTGCATAAAATCTGCCGTCTCTATTCCCGACAATACGGACATTTGTCGCCGAATTTGCTAGATCATCCCATTCTACGCAATTATCCAGCGATAGTCGCCAGCAATAAATATATTCAACCACAGATTGCCGAATGTATTTATTTGAGTGGCGATGAGCGCGTCGCCATTTTAAAAACCCACTGGATACGCTTAATCCAGCGCAATTGGCGTCGCGTTTACCTGGAACGCGAGCGTGTTTGTCGTTTGCGCTGTAATCCGCGACAATTACAGCATCGTGAAACTACTGGGTCGTGGGCCAAGGATTGCCTACATGTTCCTACCCTTCATGGCCTTTTGTCTGGGATTTGAAGACGCGGAGGAGGATGAAGAAGATCTTCGACGACGACTACTTGTGCGTGGGCGGTTTCGTCGGTTTCTTGTTGCGGATTTTTTTGCTTCAACATATCCACCGCGATGCATGGTCTTTTTACCACGGCGGCGTTTTGTTTTGCCACCCGTTTTTTTGCTAGATGGTAAATTAACAGGAGTTTTTTTAGTATTTGGTATTGGGTTAACAAGAGGAGTCTGTCCTTCAGCAGTGTTAGGTTGTCGTGCTTGGGGTGGTGTCGGTAATCCACCAAGTCCTCGATTTACTGGAAACGTTGCAACCCTTCTAGATTCATCGCCACTATCCCCATTACTTGGTAATGGGATAATGTCACTCAGGACACCAGGCCTAAATCCTCCTGCACTGCTTACATTGTTTGAGGAGGAACCAAACAATCCACCAAATACTCCGCCATCGCCAGGTGGAGCACCATCATCCGTAGGAAACCAGTTTTCAGTATCACTTAATAATTGTAATAACTCGGTTATATCTCCTTGGTTAATGCTCATATCTTCAACTTGAGCAAGTATCTCACCAATCTTGGTGAGTAAGTTTTTGACTAATTCATCCATTTTATCTCGCATACCATCATACGCAACTAATCTCGCAGTTAATTCTACTATTCGACCATTCGCCGCAGCGGAAGCATCTGTCGCGGTTTGTAAATCCTGTCTGAGTTTCTCAATAATAACCTGCATACTTTGTGTATCTGGACTTGGCTTATTCAACTCTGCTTGTAAATCATTCAACTGCTGATTTGTTGCCGCCAAGTTATTTTCTAGTTCGGTTTGATTTCTTCTTGCACCCTCTAATGCAGCAGCACTTTCTTGTTTTAATCGTGCTTGTTCCGCTGCTAATTCAGCTCTGGTTTTTTCTAAATTCTCCGCAGAACCCTGTGTAATGTCTTGAACCTGTCTATTGTGGTCTGCTAGAATTTTAGTAATTTTTGCTTTGATTCTAGCTAAACTATTGCCGACAATTTGTTTATACTCCTTACCCAGTTTATCTTTCGCTGTTAATCTATTACTTAATTCTTGTAATCTGTCTTCTAATGCATCTATATCTGCCATATATAATACACATATAATATTCGTAAATATTCAAGGAAATATGCGCCTAATTTGACATAAATTCATCGGACTCCTCTGTCTGTAGTTCAACGATTTCATCCAACGTACGTTTAATCTGTCCCATTTCCTGAATAAGCTCACCCTGCTCCATTTTCGCATTTTCTAAATCCGCGTCCGTTAGTTTTCCGTTCACTATAATTTCTTTAATATATTCATTCAAATAATTCATCGCGCGTATTTGGTCTTCTTTTTGTTTGGCGATATAGTCATAGTATTTTTTGTAATCATTACGCACCATCTCTAAATATTCATTTTCCTTGGCAGTTTCTTGAAGTGCCTTTTGTTTTTCAAGAAGCATTCTGCGTTTTTCGTCCACGAGAGTATCAATGTGCACTAAATATAAATCACGTTCGGCCAAAGTTAGTTTATACATGTCTGCGTTCTTGTATATTACGCTTGAAAATAATTGCCTAAACCACGCGCCAAAAAAATTGAAACGAAATACAGACATTCATCTCCATGCAATAAATTATACAACCGACTTACGTCGACGATTATATCATGGTAAACATTTTGATTATCTTATTGGGATGCAACATAGTCGCGCTTCTGCACGATAGAATTCATGCAGCACTCTCGATTTCATCTGCTTATACAGAATCGGCCGATCAAGTGGATTGGTTTTTGAGCGGCGGCATAAAGGACCCAACACGCGACACGATCAGCGAAGCGGAGAAGATGCGCCAAGCGATTGCGCCTCACAACTCCCCTGCCACGGATACGTGGAACTATATCTACGACACGAATTCTCAAAACACGGCAGAGAACTTTATCATGGTAGATCAATACCTTCAGACAAATGGGACGCAATATGACCGCGTCTATGTGGTGACGTCACAATTCCACTACGAAAGGGCGAAACGATTCCAGACGCAGATTTCTCCAAACACACAGGTTGAGTGGGTTCTCTCGCCGATGGAGTTGTCAGATTCTGCTTATTGGGAAAAAATTCATATAAAAAACGTGGACCAAGATGTGGAGAAGGCGTTTCAAAAATACTATTACGTCAGATGAAATGCGTGCTCGCGTGCTCGAATCATAAGATAAATAAACACATTCAATTATAAATTATAAAGTATTAAACAAATCTTTTTTTATAACCTTATAACAATGATTACGTGCAATTTAAAAGGCGGACTAGGCAACCAACTATTCCAAATATTTGCAGTCGTGGCATATTCGCTAAAACACGGAAAAATATTCAAATTTTTATACACGGATTCGGTGCCTTCCGTTACTCCACGACATAGTTATTGGGAATCTTTTTTGAAATCTCTAAAATCATTCACGATTCACGCATACCCCGCAAACACAAAAATGATCGATCATAATGGTATGGATTACAGAGCACTATCCACATCTTCGGGGAGCGAACACATTATTTTTGACGGGTATTTCCAAAGCCATAAATACTTTGAAGAGAGACAAGACGACATTTTTCGATTAATTCGGCTAGAAGAACAACGAGCAGAATGCTTGGCAAAACATGGGGGAGCGACCGGGCTGGAAAACACGATATCCATGCATTTTCGTTTGGGCGATTACAAGAACCTTGGGCATTTTCATCCGATCATGGGGTTTGAGTACTATAAGAATGCGTTCACACATATTCTCTCTTCGTGTCAAAATCAAAAGTGGAAGGTCATGTATTTTTGCGAAGCGGAGGACACTCATGATGTGCAATATATCATCCGCGGATTGACCGAAGTGTTTCCACTACTAACGTTTGAAAAAGCATCGGATCAAATCGCGGACTGGGAGCAAATGCTGCTAATGAGCGTCTGCACACATCATATTATTGCAAATAGCTCGTTTAGTTGGTTCGGCGCATATTTCAATACCACCAACAAGAACAAAATCGTGTGTTATCCAAACACATGGTTTTGTGGAAGCGGAGCAAATATTTGTGTGGACGATTTGTTCCCGCCGTCGTGGCAAAAAATAAAGTGTTGAATAAAATAATTATCATATCATATAAAATTTATATAAACATAATTTTTATATGATACATACATAATATGGACGCACAACCGCATATCAAGACATTGTTGCTGATTATGAATTGTGTAAAATACAGCCACAAGGCGATGAAACAACGCGAGTCCTGGTTAAAGGATCTGCAGATGCCTTATTATCATGTTCTAGGAAATCCGAGTCTAGAATCAAACTATCAATTGGACGAGGCAGGGAGAATATTATGGGTGAATGTGCCAGACGATTACAATTCCTTGCCCAAAAAAGTGATTACTGCATATGCAGTCGCCCAACAAGTGTTTCCTGATCTACAATATATATTTAAGACAGATGACGATCAGATGTTGCAGTCAAATAATCCCAACAAGTTTTTTGACAACCTTGTCAAGATGCTGGAAAAAAGACAACCAACAGGGAAAATTCATTATGCTGGGAATATCGTGGATGTCCCCAAAGCATATCTCAGCCAGTATCACCGAATTCACCCGGAATTACCCAAAGAGTTGCCAGTATACGCAACAAAATATTGTTCCGGACGTTTTTATATTCTCTCTGCCGAGGCGATTACCTATTTGGTGTATAAGAGAGAGGATATATTCAGAGAATATTTGGAAGATTACGCCATTGGTATGCATCTTCACAATCGATACAAGAATCCTATCTTGCATCTAGAGACGAATCTGTTTTTCAAAGATATGGACCCCGGCGATGTGTAAACGAGTTATGCTTGCTTGGATGCCGCCTCTTCTAAACGCTTCATGTATGCTTCCACCAACTCTTTTTTATCCAAGTCGGTCATTGCCTTTACAAAATTGGTGACTCTTTTTTCAATGTCGCTATACCCGGGTCTCTGCACAACGGATAGGGGTGTCAGTAAGTACCAGTCATCCTTTTGTTGCAAAGAAAACCAATATCTGTCAATTGCATAATGAATATGCTTTCCAGGTTCTCTCAACAAATTTGTGATGCCGTTTTTAATGTTTTCAATTAGCGTATTGAAATAGTGTCCGTTTACAAGATACCCTGTAGTTGTTTGGCATCGCGCCACTTTCACACACTCGTCGCCGTCGCGTGTATAGGGCGGCACATTATTTCCAGCCAACAAAACGACATCCCAATTATTGTGTTTAGAGAGAAACGTATTCAACTGATTGATAAAAAGTCCTGGATTTAGAAACTCAATGTCGTCTTCGCAGATCAACACGTGATCCCAGTTGCCTTCTTTGGCTTTACTCAGGCACTTTAAATGACTCATGCTACACCCGACACGTCCGTCGTCCAATTTTATCGCCTCAAAACGTTGTGCGCAAGTGAGCCCGACATTGAAAAGCTGCTCCTCCACTTGTTTTTTTCTATCGACGCGCGATGCAAGATTGATATAAAATGCGTGCTTAATGTCAGAAATGCTCTTCATAAATGAACACTCGAGATGTTTTTATATTTGTATTTGTATAAAATGGATATATTTTCTCTCTAGAGAAGATATATTAGATCGTATATGGAGCTTCACAAACAAATAAAAAATATTTCTATTGAAGATGTGGAGACGGATTACCAAGAGCTGAAACAAATGTCCGATGGCATAAAAAAGGGCACTACTAAAGTTTCTGACAGATGTCGAGTCGGCAATAACATAGTCGATTATTTCACCTTTGAAGAGCGGCTTCGAACAAGAGGAAAATATGACATCAATTTCTACGAATTTGTGGAACGCATTGACGAGTTTAGTAAAAAAAAGTTTATTCAAAACATGCTCCTTTATTATGAGACCACCAAGAATAAAAATAAGACGAAGAATCGTTCCATCGTCTTGAAAGAGGTGTATAATATTTGTATCAGTGCAATAAATATATTTCGTCCTCTCATTGCCATGGAGATATATGCAAAATATAATCCTACTTGTATCTTGGACCCATGTGCCGGATGGGGTGGACGTGGGGTTGGTGCAGCGGCGCTGAATGTGCCCCGATATATCGGTGTAGAAATTAATCATGGATTGAAGGAGGGATATACGCAAATGGTGGATTATTTGAAGACGCGGTCCAATACACAAATTGATATGCATTTTCAGGACGCTCTCTCTATAAATTATTCTGCATTGCCTCCATATGACATGGTTTTCACAAGTCCGCCCTATTATTTTCTGGAAAAATACCCAAACAATAAGGCATATAAAAGCAAGGCGACCATGAACGAAGAATTTTACGTGCCCTTGTTCAAGAAGACGTATGCATCCTTGCAGCCAAAGGGTTGGTTTGTTTTGAACGTGAATAAAGAGATTTACGAGGCGGTGTGTGTGCCCTTACTTGGCAACGCATTGGAAATCATACCACTGAAAAAAAGCAAACGTCAGAACGAGTATGGAGAGAATATATATGTTTGGAGGCAAATTTGATCCAATTATTTAGAAGAGAATTATAATTTATCTATCATATTTTTCAAGGCAACCTCTGGAACAAATGTTGTGTAAGCCAAATCAATTGACTTCATTTTAATTTGGTTCCATTTACATATGTCCCAACTTTTAGTATTCATTAATAATCCAATGACTTCTGTCTTCGTTTCATAAATATCTCCAACACCAGACAAATAAAATATATTTTGTGTTTTTCTAGCTAAAACATAATTTCCACATGCAAGTGATTCAGCAATTGAGATCGGTTGACCATAATTAGATATTTGGGATGTAGTATGTAAATAAATATTTGATTTTCTCATATAATCTCCAACTTCTTCTCTTGCAACATTTATCAGTATTTTACATTTACCACCTAATCGGTTATTCAGGTTTATAAAATCATTACAAACATGTTCAACATGCGTACATCTTACCAATAATAATGTAAACTCAAAATCGTCTAACTCATTTGCTAATTCAATAAACATATCAATATTTTTAGTAGTTAATCCTGCAGCAACTCTCAATACTTTTATTTTATCTATATTAGGTTCTAATAAAGTTGGATAATGTAAATCGGTGTTGATTGGTATTGTGGAGACAATCATTTTACGTGTGTCTATTTTATTATTTATACATTGATTTAATAAATGCTGATATGTAAAAATATATTTTACATTCGGATTATTATTCACTTTTTGAATTAAATCTATCGTATATTCAAATCCGTGAACTCTTGTAGTGATTGGAATTGAATGTCCTTTTTCACGTAGAATTTTACAATATTTCTCACAAATATGTAACCAATGGATGTGTATTATATCTGGCTGAAACGATGATATAGCTTTATCAATATCATAATGAGTTTTAATATCTGTACAAACTGGTGATGCACAACCCCGATTATCAGCTAAAACTTCAATAGAAGCACCCAATTCTATAAAATATTTCATTTCCCAATCAACATAAGTTTCAGAATGTTGAACATATTGAGAAACAATATACAATATTTTTTTATTTATAAACGTTTTAGGTTTTATGTCATGTTTTTTACGTATTTTGTAACTATTGTAGTGGACTGAATTTTTATTTGTAATTCCATCTTTATCTCCTTTATTATCATTATAATAACAACCAATATAATCTATTTGTTCAGGTGGATATACACCACAATATTTTAAATTTAAATCCCAGTCCACTAATCGATTTAACGATTCATCAAAACCACCCATTTTTTCATAAACTTGCTTTTTAAAAGAAAACACATTCATATCAATAAAATTATTGTTTTTTAACATATTATAATCAAAGTTATGAAATAAAATATTACCAGTAGATACATATTGTAATTTTGCATACGCTGTGTAGACATCTTTTTTCATGTAACATTCATGTACATTTTTTAAATAATCAATGCGCCAAGTATTATCTGCATCTATAAACGTAAAGATGTCTCCTTTTGCATTTTTTAAAAAGACATTTCTTGAATAACTAATCCCCATATTTTCTTGATGAAGTATATAAATTCTGTTGTCTTTTATTTCTTTCAAATATTCTAAAATAGTTGTATTTACTATTCCATCATTGATTATGATTAATTCAAAATCAATATAACTTTGCATTAACACGCTTTCAATTGATTTTTTTAATAAATCTAGATTTACTTTATAAACACACAATGAAACACTTATCATATAAATACTTATTATATAATATTTTTTATATAATATTTTTATTACATTGATTTAACATATATGACCTTGAATATCAGAATCGGTTGTTACATGTTCAGCATAAGATAATAATGGATAGGTATTATATATGGGTATATTATTATTCATACATGTTTTTATCATAAAATTATCAACTGCCCTGACGTCTGAATTCATATTTGATTCAAAATAAATACAAATAAAATCGCAACTTAATTTTGTTGGTGATATATATGTCTCAATTAGCCAAATTTTACAATAAAATTTTTGACTATAGCTTAAAAAAAGGGACGCATATCAAATTTGTAGATATGTTAAAATATAAACATGTAAGCTCAAACAATACGATACCCATTATGACAAAACATATTTATAATGAAATCCCCATCCGATTGGCGAAAAGAGTGACTGATCTAAATAGCTTACCCTTTGGCTTGTCAAAAAATCATTCCATTAATAAAATCCGCGAATGGTACTTGTTGTCTTTTGAGGAATTGACACAGGTAAAAGAACCCACAACGTCGTCAGAAATAATCGACTTTAAAAACGCGATTCACACGATATATGATCGTCATTCTACCACATTGTCCACGATTTCAAAAGGTTTATATGAGTTGCAAGTAGAAAATAAACTAAACGACCTTGAAGCGCCGGTCATTCAAGCGTTCTTAAACAAGTTTCATAAAAATCGCACTGAAATTCGTATCTTATTAGAACAATATTTGGCTTTTTTTGAGAAACCCGACACGAACGGCAATTACTATGGAATCATTCATTTAGATTCAAATGTGGAGACAATTCTACAAAATACCATTGATAATATTCAACTCATATGCGAATCAAATGGTATCGATTTGCATCTAAACCATATCATCAAAGTGAATGTTCCCAATCAAATCATCTTGCCGACTATTGATCATTACTTGTATTATATCTTGTTTGAAATACTAAAAAACAGCGTGGAAGCCGTAAGATACAAGCACAATCCGTTGATTGAGGTGACGATGAAAGAAATTGACGAAGAATGGGTTTTGATAAAAATACAAGATAATGGCGGCGGGATTCAAGATAAGGATATGGATAAAATCTGGTATTATAGTTATACGACTCATCCAATCAATACAACTAACATAGTGGAACAAAGAGATTTTAGCAATCAATCGCCGTTATCTGGCTTTGGATACGGACTACCCATTTCAGAAATATATGTGAATTTTTTCAATTCATCGTGTCATAATATTAAAATTATCAGTAATAATAATAAAACTAGCGTATATATATATTTAAGAAATCTCAAGTTGTCATGGTGTTAACAATTATTCTTGCAGCTGGCCTACAATTCAATTCAATTGCAAATTTACCAAGTGTGTTGGATTCCGTAAACGAGAAACCTCGATTATTTTATCACATTAAACAGGCGTTATCTATTCGTTCATCGCACGTTCTTATAGTTGTAGGTAAATATCGAAACCTTATTGAACCTATGCTTGAACCCTATTTTATTGGAACGCGTCAAATACATTATATAGATCAAGTGGAAGATTTTCATATGAATGCAACCAAAGTTCGTGGAACCGGTGATGCAATCAAATGTTGTATGCCTTTTCTGGTGAGTAATCAAATTAGTTTTGAAACCAATATTTTCATTCTGCACGGCAACGCCCCTTTGTTAAGTTCCAAAACGATCAACCGAATTCTTTGCGCACCCAATACGATATTGGTTGCAAATATGGAGAACCCAAGTGGCTATGGCAGAATTATTTTGAATAACGACAATACGATTGCAAAAATTGTCGAAGATAAAGACTGCACAGATGAAGAGAGACGGATTAAATGGGTCAATTATGGAGCATATAATATGCATCTAGGTGTGTTGGATAAATTTATACCCATGCTGACAAATAAAAACAAGCGCAAAGAATATTACATTACGGATATAATCGAACTCGCAAGTAAAAATTTATTGTCCATGATACCTTGTGAAATATCGAAACACGACAAGGTGACATGATGATTTTATACGAAATTTTGTTTCGAATATCCAATGACTGCACAAGCTATTCTTTTGCCTGCATTCCCGGTTTTCAAGCTTTCTGGATTCCCGCCTTGTCCACAATCATCTTCATCTTGATGAATAATCAATCCTCGCCCGATTATATTACACTTGGATCCTCGAAGTTTGATAACATTATCATAAAAGGTATAATTGGCTTCGCCTTTTGAGTTGGATTTGATATTTCCTAAATCTCCAACATGTCTGTCTCTCATTCCAGGACATCCATGGGTATTTCCATAAGGATTAAAATGGGCACACATGCTTGTGCACTTGTCTGTTAAATCCCCTGCTTCATGCACATGAAACCCATGTAAACTATTGGATTTCAATCCTTTGATATGCAAATCTATTTTTATCTGATGGTGAACCAAATCTTCTGTAAAATGGACCACACCCTTTATATCACCAGTAAATACAGCAATCGCATAAACTGGTTTATTACTCATTATACTATTATGATCGAAATAAAATAACCCGGTTAAACTAACAAAAATCAATGTGTAATACTCAAGATATGTTTTATCGTCTTGCCACCCCAAGTCGATTGTTTGTGTTTTGGAATGCCCCTGCACCTTTCATGCGAATCGACTGATAGTTTTGTGAAAAAATAGTATTTACAAGAGGTGCACGTACATTTGTTCGTTGTTGTTGTTGGTGTTGTTGTTGTTGTTGTTGTTGTTGTTGTTGTTGTTGTTGTTGTTGTTGTTGTTGTCGTTGTTGTTGTTGTTTGGTCGCATCCTTTCGATCTTGTATCGTTGGATAATAAGGTATATTACCCCAATCGTCTGGCGTGGTATTTACATGCATCGTGCGATTTTTAAGTTCTGGATTAGTAATGTTGGCCACAGGTTCCCGCAAATCATACTTGTAATATTCATCATCTTCAAACCGCGATTCAGACAAAAAACGGGTAATATTAATATAGGCAAAATGATTCGGCAACCCTTGATATAGATCATCTTTTTCATTGGTTGAACTGCGATCAATCGTATAGTGTAGCTTATGAATTGTCTTCAATCCAATCTCACCTGTGTCGGTATGTATTTTATGCGGGTCCTTTTTATTGATGATCCTGTCCACTCCATCAAACAACTGCAAGATTTCAGGACTGCCAATCTTATAAAAATGACTGCGATCAATCTTGAAATTGGCTTGTAAGCATCGTTTTTGAAGACACGAATCCTCAAATCCCCAAGACCAAAAATTCGGATATCCATTTATGTGTTCAAAATCCCCACCTTTTATTACTACTATTCCACCCAGTGAATGCTCAAACCCATAATAATGTTTCACCACTCCGGGTGTAGTATCATATTCAAAAATCCGATTAAATGGCAAAGTGTCTAAATCATTGAATATAAAAGTCATGTTTTTGTAGTCGTCTGGATACTTGTCCTTCATCGCCAAAAATCCAATATTTTTAACTCCACCACGATTAAAACTTCGCTCGTCGCATTGATGAGAGAAATACAATTCATACTCTGTCATATATTCCAATAAAAATTCCATATATTTACAAAAAAAGAATTTTTGTTCAGGGCGATTTCGATAGGGAACAATAAATATACGTTTTGGAATAGAAGTCATGAAATAGTCGTTTATTTTAATCACGCATATTTAACGGAACGACTAGACATTAGGCATATTTTTTCAAAATAACGGCGGGTACCAGGTCTTCCTTCATCTTTTCCAACTTTTTAAAACACTTATTGATGGTGACCTCACTCGTTTCACTCACATTCTTGATCTCCAATTTGGTGATATTCAACTTGCATATTTGAGCAATAAAGTAGACCACTCCTGCGGCAATGGAATGAGGCGTATTCTCGGGCATCAAGTTCTGCTTCTCTATTTTCATGGAGATGAAGGTGCACAACTTGGTCAGTTCATTGTTAATATTCAACTTGCTACAGAACCTTTCTATAAACGCTTCAGGTTTGGTGCGACCAAAGCTCGTCTTTTCATCGGCGTCCATATCCTTTTCAATGTCATTGATAATCGTTTGAGCGTTCTTACACCCCTTTGTAGCACTGGTCACGTCCAAGTGAAACATGATGGCAATCTCTTTGGCGGTTCGCGGGAAATTATTTACCCTACATGCGATATAAATCGAGGATGCCAAGATGCCATCGCGGTTGTCTCCACGAAAGGTCATTTTATATTCCGATATTTTTTTATGGTATCGCATAGCGTCATCAATGATCATCTTGGGCATTCCCGCATTTTGCGCCATGTTTGTAATAATTTGAAATTCGTCGTATTGCGACTTTTCCTTGTATGGCATGGATTGCCACTCGTTGTAGCGACGGATTTTGCGCATCTCGTAGCTGGATGGACCCTGGCACATGACTTTGCATCCAAAAGAGGATTCGCGCAACAATGGGTTGATTGGCATACCACATCTGGTAGGGTCGCTGTGCTGATTGTCGTCGGCTCCGTAAAAGCGCCATTCGGCTCCTTGATCAACCAGATCCTTGTATATAATCCCGCACTTGCGGTTGATGCACGTCAAGAAACCTTCATCGGAAAAGGCCAAACTGGCATTGCATCTGTCGCAACTCTCTCTGTCGCCACACTCTCTGTAAATACATTCGAGCGGAGAATTTTTAACTGGACCAGATACCTCTGTTTCAAATATATTCCACAACTCGGTTTTATCGGCCGAAGATTGTTTTGTTTTCTTATTTCGTTCTGTCATTATATTGTATTACCCAATATAATTATAAACAAATTCAATTTTATTAAATAATCAAATCATTTCAGCCGAATACTGAAATGATTTATATTGTTTTCTAATGACATTATTTTCTAAATACTAAAGAATTCTACACATCGCCAAACAACTATTTGTTCGGGTACCGATTTTATTATCTAATTATACATCATATGGGAAACACAAAAAGTCAACCTACATCAAATGTATCAGAAAGCAAATCGTTTGGTCACATTATTGATTATATAGCGAGTAATTACATATTAACTGCCGATTTCAAAAGTTTGACTAAACTATATGAAGAAGAATACTGCAATAATTTGGTTGTTTTGACTGCAGATATAATTGAGAAAAATTTTAATGATTTAGAAATCACCTATTTAGCACAACGAACCAAAGACAAGGAAATCGTCGACATTGAAAAGAAAGAGCGGGTCACCTTTTTCGATAAATCCAACTTGAACAACTTGGATGTCAATACCAACTTGAAAAAGAAGCGGATATGTCGTGGAATTGCAAAGTTTTATGTGAAAATTGCGCACATATTTGCAGCGATTGTCATGACGATTAATCCAGTATACAAATACAAGGACGCGGACGGAAACGTAGTGAAGCGCCCCTTATCCGAAAAGGATCAAATACCGGTCAATGCAAAAGACAGGACTCTTAGCAAACTGGGTCTTTGTTATGAACGAATCGAGGCACTGAAATATGGCGAAGATTATAATAATCTTCCTGTTGATGGGAACATTAATGTGCATCCAAAATTATGCAAAATAAACGACAATAAACAAACCCTCCACGATGAACCGGGAATTCCGGAATTATATTCATTGTATTTGGACAAGTACGATTATCAAACGGGGCAATTCACGGATATGCAAGATAAAACAAAGAAACAATATGCAGAAGATTTGAAGACATTCTATAAGGTCTTTACTGGTAAAGAGGTGGATCCTAAAACACCGATTCGCCGATTTAGTGATATTAAATTGAAGGATTATCAGAAAAAACCAAATTGCCAAGGTTCCAATGCCCCTTTAAAAAAGGGGGTAGTGGGTTCTCTCAAAGAAAAACTATTCCAAGATTATGCGCTTGTTCTGCAAAAAATGGTATATGACTCCAATTCAGTTCAAGCCGAGTTATTAAATACGATCAACAAACTTTTTGTATATGATACAGATCCTAAAACAGAGAGAAAATTGATTCGCATCAACCCGACGTTGACTGAAAATGCTCTTCAAGAACTGGTAGTCAATACGCGTAATACGATCATCAGCTATTATACGAGATGTGAAACGGATTTTACAAAAGGCGCCAAGCTCTATGAAACCATAGTAGAAACGCAAATTGGAACGACAACTCAGTCCCAACTAGTATCATTGAATGAAGTCAAGACAGAACTGATTCATAGTGTAAGTCCGAACCCGGGCTTGAAACTGAAACTGAAACCGGTCCCGGAAGTAAAACTGAAACCGGTCCCTGAAGTGCCGGTGTTAGCACCTCGCTCAGTAAGTACGGAACTAATCGATTCAAAACAAGCATAACGTTATATATTTTGTTCATATCTCATCAAAAAGGTCTTTAGTTTGTTTCAAACGATTTTCCAATGCACCAATATATTTGTTACAACGTATATGGTGATAAAGTTTGAAACGAACCTCTTATAGTGTTTTATCTATATTCTTTAAATATCGATATAGGTAGGGTATTAAGCACGTGGTCGTTATATTGGTATGCGACCCTATGAAATATCTCTCCTAACATTTCGATCCATCGAATAGGATATTTTGACCGATCACATTTCTGATCTTGAGGATGTTTAGCAGGATGAAGTTTCAGTTCATCTAATTTTGTATCTAATAATGCTATCATAGCATTATACCATTCTGTTGTTAATTTCGTTCTAGGTTTACAAATATAAGCACAATTTCCTATTAACTCTTTCCATTTATTTGCATGCGGAGCATAACCAACACCACCTTCTATTTCGGGATAGCCACAAATCCAATAATCACTTTGTTTTACATCATTAAATGATTTTTTCCAACTGCCTGTTGTTTTTTTAATATCGCTATAACCGCCACCATGAAAATGCATCAAATAAGTACGTAAATAATCAGCTTTATGTGTTTCAGAAAGGTATTTGTATGCAGCATGTAATGGATACTCGGGTACTATATAATCGTTTAAATTGTTTGGAGTAATCAAAATTACCTTACAATCTGAAGTATTTTCAAGTTGTTGTAAACACAATTGTCTATTTTGTGACATTTCATTATTACCAGTCCAACAACAATAAATTATGTCCATTATTTATAGTTTACTATAGAAAAAAACAATATGTTATACGCGCAAAAATATAAATGAATAAATAATTGGATAAAATTGAATCAAACTCCATAAAGAAGTAAGATGTACCTATTTCAGTGGTATAAAATATATATGATCTTATATATTTTATGATGTTGTTGGTTTAACGAACAAATGACTTAATGTCTGCGGTGGCGGCGGCGACGACTGCGGCGACGTCCACCCTGCTGTCCCTGTCCTTGTCCTTGTCCTTGTCCCTGTCCCTGTCCCTGTCCCTGTCCCTGTCCCTGTCCCTGTCCCTGAGCTTGGGACTGAGCTTGAGCGGCGGATTTTACCGCAGCCCTCAAAGCCCTAGCCAACTTGGGCATGTGCTTGTTAGTAACCTTTGCTATTTTCTTAGCAGACATCTTTCTTCCGCGACGCGCAGTTCTGCGTGATCCTCTTCGAGATCCTCTTGTTCGACGAGTAGCCATGTTATACATATACCGGATAAAAAAAAATTTCTTAAATGAGAATTATTTTCGTAAATAATATCAAAATAATTCAATCCAATAAATGAATCAACCAATTCAACCCAATAAAATGAACCAATAAAACAATTCATCCAACAAAATAGATATTCTTTTCGATTTTTTCCTAAACTTTCACTTAATTACCAAATAGTATCTTTGTTAGGCCAATACATTTTATCGCCTTTTTCAATATTATACAAACTGCAAAACAATTCTAAACGTGCTAAACTACAATTGACGCGATATTGTTCCATTGGATGAGGGTTGGTTTTGAGTTGAGCCGCAAACGCGCGCTTCTTCACTTTTTGTCGTCCTTGCAACGCAATGTAAACGTAAAAGGCGTGGAAAGATAGGGCACGAATGGGAACAGGGTCATTATTTCTATCTTGGAAATCCCTTAAATATTCTGTACAAATGGCTAAACCAGATATGTCTGCTAAATCTTCGCCGCTTCCAATGGCCGCGTCAAATTTCACCCCATCGTATCCTGCAAAGGTCTCATATTGCTTAATTACGTTGGCCACCTTTCTATCAAATATTTTACGATCGCGAGGGGTCCACCACGACTTTTTATTTCCATGATGATCATAATTGCTTCCTGTTGTGTCTAAAGCATGCGATAATTCATGACCCAACGCATATCCTATATGTGCTAAATTATATTCGATACCGCGTTCTTCTAAATCAATAAACGGCTTTTGCAAATATGCTAAAGGAATGAAAATGGAATTTTGCGGCGCAAAATAAAAACAATTGACTATATAAGCTTGCTTTCCTGACATCTTAAATGCTTTCCAATCATATGCAGGAATATCAATTACTTTCTTACCATCATACGTGACTGCCTGTTCAACGCGCCAGTTGGCCATCTTAATCATATTTCCCCATGCATCGTTTTCTTTATAATCTAGTATTGGGTCTGGACGCAAATAACTCGGCGACCCAATGATTAGTTTCATATATTCAAACTTTTTCAACGCAGCGGCTTTTGTTGAAGGCGACAGCCATTTATTTCGCTTAATAATTCGTATAAAAACTCTTTTTAAATCATCTCCCAAATTTTGAACATAATTTACGATAGTTTGATTGCGGTTTTTTTCCATATACAACTCGGTAAGTAATGTGTTAAATGTAGCAGATAGACCAAATACAGGATATATTGCTGTTGGGAACATGCTATCTTGGCCAGCAACAAAATTTTCAAAAAAATCATAGTGAATCTTTCTCCATTCCTTGTCAAACCGAATCAGCTGTTTCAAATGAATATAAATCCAATAAGTTCTCCATTTCGGTGTCTTCCAATTTAGAGACAAGGACTCAACCGCTGCAGTTAAATAATTCAGACCAGTGGATATAAACCATTCCGGTGACTTTTTAAAACCCAATTGCTTGCAAAATGCTTCCCAGTCAAATCCATATTTGCTTAATGCTTCGTGTCCTTTTACCACATTGTAAAATTCGCTAGAATCGTTCTTTATTTTGTCGTACATGTAAAATCCTAAAATATCCTTTTCCACTTCGATCACATCTAGCGCATTCAAACCATGATTTGCGCCTAAACAAGCATTGAACACCTTATCAATAAAATCAATGAACCGCGTCATAATCGCTTTCTTATATTTAGTAGTTGCAGCATCATCTTCGGGATTATTATAATAAAGCGAAAAATCGTACAATGAAACTTGTCCAGGACTGATCGTATTTCTAAACGTGTCTGATTTTTTTAAATCAGAGTTGACATTCCAGAAAATAGGACTCGACCAAGAAACAATTTCATTCTTGTTCACTTCGGCCAAAAAGGCCCACAAATTATTTTGTGCGATTAAATCATCAATGTCTGTAATGGTTTTTTTCACATGGATCATGGCGGTGCTTCTATCTAACCTTAAACACGATTGATAGACATTGTTCACCGCTTGTCCACGTTTTGTATGTTTGTTCTTTTTGATATACTCTTTAACTAAATCGATGAGTTCATAGTATACCTTCTCTTGAACGATGCGGAAATTATCCACCTGAACGAAAAATTTCTTCTTCACGTCCTTGTCTTGTTCCTTAAGCCACTGATAATTGATGTAATTATAATAGTCACTTTTGGCAGTAAATTTGGACGGAGAAAAAGGCGTATTCAACATCTTGACCAATTTATTTTGCGAGTTCAAATTGGCCTTATCGGGTGTATATAACTTTGATTTTTCGTAATCTTTTTCAATAGATTTAAACCCAACATGTTTGTCTGCTATACATGGAAGACGCTTCAATGTTGTATGAGGTTTCTTATGTTTATTTTTACGTGTACGTTTTGTCATAATATATTATCTTACATTATGACAACAATTAAAATTTGCTGAAAAAATAATTAATTACCAAATGGCCTCATTATCTTCCCAGTACATCTTGTCCTTTTTAGTGATGTTTTGTATTTGCTTAAAGAGCGCTAAACGTGACAGGGGAACATTTACACGATATTTATCAATTGGATGCGGGTTCTTCTTTAACTGATTTTTCAGCGCCTTCTTCGACAATTGCTGTCTCATTTGCATGGCAAAGTAAAAAAAGAATGCGCGGAACGAGAGCATCCTGACTGGCACAATATCTTGATGGACCTCTTGGAAATCCCTCAAGTATTCTTCGCAAATTGCCAACGCGGTTATATCTGCAATGTCTTCACCTAATGTGCCTTCCACATCGAATTTTATCTTGTCATATCCCGCAAATGTCTCATAATGTTTCAGAATGTCGGCTTGCTTCTTTTTATACCTGATTTTATCTCTCGGCGTCCACCAATTTTTCAAATTTCCCTTTTCATCATATTGGCTCCCAACATTGTCTAAACAATGCGCCATTTCATGACAAATAGTGAATCCGATAAAGGCCAAGTTGTACTCCATACCGCGTTCATTCAAGTCGACAAAGGGTGCCTGCATATACGCAGAGGGAATGAAGATTGAATTCTCCGTGGGATTATAGTAGGCATTTACCACATATGCCTGTTTGGAAATGAATTTTGGTGGAGTTTCAAACCAATCTATGACTGGGATGTCCGTCAATGGTTTGCCTTCCAAATTTATCAATTGGTCAAACCGCCAGCTAGTACATTTAACGACATTTTCCCACAAGTCATTGGGATTGTAATCCAAGCTTGGATCTGCCCTCATGACTTTTGGTGTGCCAATAATCATTTTGATTTTGTCCAATTTTCGCAAAGCATGTGATTTGGTTGTTGGTGCGAGCCAGTTATTACGTTTTATCCTGCGTATAAATACTGATTTCAAATCATATGCCATGGCTTCTACGTATCGCTCATTCTCTTCGATGTTATATGTATCAATATATTGATTGGTCAAGAATGTATTATACGCCAGCGACATGGCAAATACTGGCAACAAGTGTTGTGGCATATCTGATTTCTCCCCTTCCACAAATTCATCGTTGAATTTGTAGTACACCTTGCGTGGTTCAGGGCTCCAGCGCGCAATTTGGCGAATAAAAATATAGATGAAATACGTTCTCCACTCGGTAGATGTCCAATCTGCCAACAACATGTCTGAACAGCATTTGAGGTAATTCACACTACCTGTAATGAAGAACTTGGGTGTTTGCTTGAATCCCATTGCCTTGCTAAATTCGTCCCAATCAAAATTGTATTTTTTCAGCACCTCATCGGATGTAACGCGGTTAGAAAAATCAGGATTTTCTTTTTGACCTTCGCATCCCATTGCGTTTAATATCTTGGACTCCACATTAAAAATATCGACTGGCTTAAATCCGTGTTTGGGACCAAAAAAGATGGTAAACAAGTCATTTATATATTTGAAATACACCTTTTTGAAATTCGCCTTGTATTTGGCATCATTTCCGTCATCAAAATAAATAGTCAAATCGGTCAATGTGAGTTTTGGGGGTTGAACATAGCATCGATATATATCGGAATTTTTGCTGTCACCGGCTAAACTGAATACAAAAGGCGACCCCCATGCATAAATTTCATTGCGGTTGATCGTCGCTAAGAATTGCCACAAATTCGACTTGTCCTGCATCATGGTATTCATCATATCTACGTATTGTGTTGCATATTTTAAACATTGGGGTAAAGTCACCATTTTGCAGGCGGATTTGTATAAGTTGCCAATTTGATTTGCTTCTTTTGAATGGTTCTTTTTAAGGTAATTCTTTGTAATATCAATCAATTCATTGTACACCTTGTATTGAGTAATCCTAAAATTGTCGACTTGGACGATGTATCTCTCATCGACACTTAATTTGTTGTGTTTCAACCAAGTATAATTTACGTGGTCATAAAAATTATCTTGAAGTCGTGTTGTAACTGGAGAATAAGGTTTGGTAAACATGGCTTGCAAATATTTTTCTACATTGTTGTGATTTTTAGCAACCTTGTAAGCGCTAGATTTGACGTAATCATCTTCGAAACTGGTAAATTTATGCAATGGTTTTTTACAATGTAAACTTAATTGTTGATCTGTAAAACACCGATTTTTTGCCGTGTGATTTTGTTTAATCTTCATAGTTGGATGTTTTGCGGTCCCTTTCATTTGTTGTCCTCCATGCAATTTTCTACGAGTCAGGAGATTTCTATATTTTTTTTTGGTTTCCTTCATATTTTATACGAAGATTATAATTATATTATACTTGAAACTATGAAAAAAACTAAAACTAGATCACGGCAGCTTGCCGTCTAAACTATCAATGTGTTCGTCGTTGTAAATGAGCTTACCAGACGGCTTGTATGTTTTGACAGACGTATAGTTCTTTTTGACCGCGCTTGTTGTTGATGCAGATGCAGACCCATTCGACGCAGGTTGTAAGAACATTTGATTGACATCGGTTTGTTTTTCCGTGTCGGTATTTTCTATTTTCTTGCCGAATTCATTGACAGAGATGCCTGTTTTTTTCTTCAACTCGTTTCGTATATACGACGGAACCCAATCTTTCCAGCAGATAAACATCGTGTTGGGGTGTATATATCTTACTGCAAATCCGTTGTCATGTAATTTATCCACTAAATAAGCGATACAAGCGCCTTGATCGTATTTAGGCACACCAATAATAATTTCTGGAACGACGAACCAGCAAAATTGCTCATCGACCTTCTGACGACTGGTGGTTTTGATTTTCACATGAATGCGATTCAGAATTTTATTAAACAATGTCAATTTATTCAAATCATGCTGTTTCTTCTTTTCATACAAATCGTCGATGCTGATTTTTTCTGAGAAATCGTTAAAATTCTCCAATGTAAAGATGTTTGTCATTTGAGTTGAATACAGAAAAAAAATATCTGTAAATACAATAATACTTTACGATGACAATCAAGCATTTGGTCATTTCAGGGGGGGGTCCAACTTTGTTTCGCACATTGGGCGCCCTACAGCATCTACAAGAAACGGAATTTTGGAAAATAGATGAAATCAAAAGTATATACGGCACTAGCGCGGGTGCCATCGTCGCAGTTCTATTATGTTTACGCTTTGAATGGGACACGCTAAATACGTATTTTTTGGACCGCCCATGGCACGAGGCCTTTCCAGTGAATGCCGGTACTCTGTTTGATGCCTTTTCAAAAAGGGGCGTATTTGACCGAAGTTTTTTGGAAAAGGCATTCAAACCTCTATTTAATGCTAAAGACATTTCAATGAATATCACCATGCAGGAATTTTATGAATATTCTAAGATAGAAATACACGTATATTCGTTTGAATTGCACGACTTTAAGCCGGTCGATGTCTCTTATAAAACTCACCCAAATTTAGCGTTGTTGACTGCTTTACAAATGTCCAGCGCCATACCGATATTATTTGCACCCAAATGTATGGACGGAAAATGTTATTTAGATGGAGGAATTGTCACCAATTACCCATTGAACTATTGTATTGAAGCGGGAAACAATAAAGAAGAGATTCTAGGATTCAAAAATAATTACGAAGATATAATCGAATCGGAAGACGCGTACAATATAAACGCCGAATCGACCATGTTAGATTATATCAGCACATTTTTGCACAAGTTGATATTCCATATGAACACGGAACATCACCAACAATCGATTACACACGAGGTTGTATATAATGCGAAAGTTTTATCCTTATCTTATTTGCAATCGGTTCTATCGTCGAGAGACATTCGTTATGAACTTATGACCGGTGGTAAAGCTGCAGCAGAAGATTTTTTATTGAAAAAAACGCCTGATGCTTAAATACATATATTATTACAATTATTCTAATAATATAAATTGTCTAAATGATTATAACGCGGTTTTCAAGAATTGAGTCAAAGTATCCGTTGTTGGTTTCGCGTCAAATTCAATCACTTGGTCGTCCTTGATTAACTTGATCGTTGGATATCCTTCAATCTTGTATTTCTCTATCATCTGCGAGATTTCAACTGTTTCATTTGTGCAATTTAACTCTGTAAAAGTGACGACATATCCATTCACTTGTTTTCCCTGGTATACGTCTCTCACCCTTTCCCATTCTGGTTTGGCTGTTTTGCAATGAGGGCACCAATCCACGTAAAATAAAATGATTTCGGCTTGCTTAGCTTGCTGGTTTTGAGCATTGCGATCTAAATCCACACCACCAGTACTTAATAACTTACCTATTAATGGACCTATTATTGGAAATTTACGGATATCCGCATTTTTCAGATCCTCCCAGTATATCCACATCAAAATCCAAACTATAATAACAATAATCAACGTAACCAACCCAGTTTTGCTGGTAAATATTTTATTTGATTTCGTAGAATATTCGTTTACTTGTTCGCGGATAGTAGTAGTGATTCTACTAAACAACCCCGTATCAGATACCGGACTACTCATTATATATATTTAATCAGAAGAAAAATAACACTCTAGTAGAACGAATATAAAGGGTTGTTGGGTTTGATTATAGGAATCATGTTGTTTAGAAAAAACGACGGCACGTTTGTAGAAATCAACCGCATTGACTACAAGAATGATACTTTATATTATAGCAAGGTGATGGAACTAAAAAAGAATAGTTTGTCTCTAAAGTTAAACACTATGGAGGCATTTTTACAACACAAACAACCCAAAAGTGGGAGCATCAAAAAGTAAACCCATCCATTGTTGTGATAAAATAATTTCCGCGTTTATTTTCTCTATATACCTTAGTATGAAATCTACTAAATCCAATCGAACCGGTCGGCCTCCATCAAATAAAGGCGCCACCAGAAAAAAACGCGTATTCAAGAAAAAGGACTTTGTTAGCGGCGATGGTATGCTCACAAGTGTGTGGGGGCCTAGTATGTGGCACTATTTGCACACTATGAGCTTTAACTATCCGGTGAATCCCACAGAAGATGAAAAAAAAAATTACATGAATTTCGTGTTGATGTTGGAAAATGTGCTGCCTTGCAAATATTGTCGAATGAATTTAACCACGAATTTTAAAAATTTGCCGCTTACCATGGCAAGTATGAAATCGCGTGAAACATTTTCCAGATACATTTATGACTTGCACGAGTTGGTGAATACCATGTTGAAAAAGAAGTCGGGGCTGAGTTATTGCGATGTAAGAGAGCGATACGAACATTTCAGAGCCAGATGCACAGAAGAAAAACCGAATATATTCAAAGTGCTGCCACACAAAAACAAAATCTTGAAGAAATCTGGAGAAAAAGGATGCACCGAGCCGTTGTATGGCAAAAAGAGCAAATGCATCATCAAAATAGTTCCTCAAGATGAAAAGTCCGAGACATTTCAGATGGACAATAAATGCTTGAAAAAACGTTGAAAAAACGTTGAGTTTGTGGGGTTAAAACATTATTTTATTTTCAGATCGTATATAAAATCATGGAGATCGTTGCTTGTTTGGAAAAAAGTTTTGTTCAAATTTCCGAGTTGATAAGGAAAACCAATTCGGTCAATTTAGGCATTCTTGCCGACACACATAATGCATCTGGCGACGATGTCAAAACAATTGACGTCATGTCAAATGACATTATGAAGGATAATCTCTCCAAATGCACACTCATTCGGACTATTGGTTCGGAAGAAGAAGAAGAATTTCATTTAACTGAATTTACCGATGCCCCTTATTTAATTTGCTATGATCCGTTGGACGGCTCTTCAAACATTGATGTAAATATCACCACAGGAACCATCTTTAGCGTCTATGAGTATGACGAAAATCATAAAATCAAGGATGGACACAGCATTATCATGTCGGGGTACTGCTTGTATGGTGGGGCTACTCAATACGTCTTGGCATACAATAACAAAATCTCCTTCTATCAATATTCCGCAGAGGATGGCTCGTTTCAGTTGTTAAATGACAACCTAAAGATGAAAGAAAAGGGGGCAACTTATTCGCTGAATGAATCCAACAAGAAGGCCTGGACTGATGCGCGATTTAACCAGTTGATTGACTCGTTCATTGAACAAAAATATGGCGCACGCTGGGTGGGAAGTTTAGTCGCAGACGCGCACAGAACGCTGATCAAGGGCGGATTTTTTGCTTATCCTGGAAACCGCAAAGACGCAGAAGGCAAGATTCGCTTGCTATATGAGGCGTACCCTTTTGCGCATATTTTTCACAATGCGGGTGGGTTTTCTTCAAACGGGGTCTCTTCAATATTAGATGTGCCGTTTCCGGCCAAAATACATCAAAAGACACCCATCGTATTGTGCAGTAAACATGAACATGAATTGTTTGTGAGCATGATGTCTGTGTGAGTATAATTTTTTCTGAACGAACGCATAAAAAATTATATAATGGTTGTGGGGGGTGTGGGGGTGTGGGAGCTAAGACAGGGACGGATTTAATGGGAACTATGACGCCGTGCGTCTAATTTCCAAAAGTAGTATAATCGCTTAAAGACGGGTGGGGTAAGAAGTTGCCGCTTGTAGAAGGCATGGAGCCGAATTGCCCTCCTCCGCCAAAATAATTTGCACCTAAGTTTCCACTTCCATAATTGGGCACTTTTTTGCAATCAAACTTGGGCTCGGGACATCTTGCACAGGGTGGGCATGGAGGAGCCGGTTTGTTGTCTCCGCATTTTAGAACAGAGGGCGGACAAGCAGGACAAACTGGCGGAACCACCTCTGATTTCAATATATACAAGTCGTCGTTTCCTGGAGGAATCATATATTTCGGAATTCCTTTGGGCAAGGAACTACTATAATCATCCTTGGTTAAAGATTGCGAATATGCGTCAGAATAGCTGCTTGCATTCGGAGAGTTTGTATTTCCTGTAGTTTGTGGGTCATCTGGATTGTCTATACTTGGATTGAATGATTGTATATTGGTAGAATTATACGCAATTTCCCTTCCAGCACTATCTACCATTTTTAATTGGGAAGCTCCGCTGCTGTCTTTATATATGATTGCAACTGAACCATTGGGTCCATAATATTTTGTAACAGCATTATTTGTTGTGCCGGAACTAGTTGTAGAGGATTGCGACTTGGTTATGGCAGCGACGATTCTGTCAATAATCGTATTAATACTTGCTAAATTATTCGGTGATAGTTGTGATTGAGTTTGTTCATCATATACGATGGTATTGCCATTGTTATCTGTTACCATGATAGAATAGGTGCCGTTTTGGTTAAGAATTTTGGCAGTGGAGCCAGATGGACCATAAAACATGGTTGGGACAGAACTTCCATTATAATGGCTATAATTGTCTTGGCTTGCTGAGGTATTGCTGGACCCAGTCCCATACCCAGTCCAAGACCCAGTCCCAGTCCCAGTCCCATACCCGGATCCAGACCCAGTCCCAGACCCGGATCCAGTCCCGGTTCCAGTCCCATACCCAGACCAAGACCCAGTCCCGGATCCAGTCCCAGTCCCAGACCCGGATCCAGACCCAGTCCCAGACCCGGATCCAGTCCCATACCCAGACCCAGTCCCAGACCCATACCCGTGCCCATACCCGTGCCCGCGCCCATACCCGTGCCCATACCCGCGCCCATACCCGTGCCCGCGCCCATACCCAGTACGTCTTCCACTTTCCTCCTCCTCCTCCTCCTCTGCCTCTTCATCCTCCTCACTTGTCATCTGACTAAATATATTTTTAATAATTTGTATGGTATTTTCAGCTTTTTCTATTGCTTTCCCAAGATTAGTATCATTATTCGCAGTATCCGCGGTCAACTTACTAGTATCTGCACTAGTACGCGCATTTGCAGCATCGGTTTTCATTGTTGCAACAAGAGTCGAAACATTTGTAAAATTAGTAGTAATAGTAGTAAAAACCAAAGCAGTTGCTGCAGTATTGGCGGCCAAAGCGCTTGCGGCCGACTTATCCACAGCAGTTTTGGCGGCATTAGCTGCTGCAATGAGATCACTATTGTTTGTAGCAGCAGCTGCGGTTTGAGCAGTAGCCGCTTTTGCAGCTGCAGTTTGAGCATTGGTATTAGCTAATGAAATAGCCGTTTTAAACGTAGTGAGCAAAGCATCAGTTGTAGGTTGAGTAGTTGTTACAGCATTCGCATTATCTAAAGCCGTTTTGGCCGCACCTGCCGCATCTGCCGCCGCTTCTTTTGCAGCAGTAAGATCTTCCTCAACTTGTTCAGGCGACCTAAAATCTAAAATATATATTTTACCATTAGAATCATTTAACGGCAATGTGAGTATTTCATCTGGCATATCAATCTCATATAAAAAATCTTCCAATGAACTATTCAGGGGAATTTCGTCGCCACTGGTTCCTCTGTCTTTGTATGGACCGCCTCCGAATGTATTTAAAAATGCATAATAAGTATTCAATGTTACATCTAATAAATTTTTCTTGGTATATTTATTAGAACCCGTTTTATACGGCGGAATATTATATTTACTAAAAAAATCTTTGACATTTTTATTAAGAGCTGTTTTGTTATTGGTGGAAGATGTCGATCTAGCAATTTTGTATTCATTATATGCTGCTTCCGTTGGTTTTTCTATAGCTTGTACACCATTCCCAACTAGACCTTCTTTATTGTTAAAACTATATCTAAACAAATATGCTAAAGCTATACCTAGAATGATTATCATAGCATATTTAACTATCTCATTGTAATTAATTTTAAACCCCATAGTATAATTTATATAGTGAAAAAAATAATTGATTTATTTTTATCTATATCAATTATTATCTATATCACAAAGTAAATGGCACTAAATAAACATTATTTAGAAGACCCAACTATCTTGGAAATCGGTGCAGATGAAGCAGGACGCGGACCACTATTTGGCAGAGTGTATGCCGCAGCGGTTATTTTACCTAAAGACCCAGCCACCGAATTTGACTTTTCCCATATGAAAGATAGTAAAAAATTCCATTCCAAAAAGAAAATCGCTCAAGTCGCAGAATATATCAAAACAAATGCGGTGGCATGGTCGGTCGCATATGAAGACGAATCGGTCATCGACAAGATCAATATTCTTCAAGCGACGCAATCCGCGATGCACAAGGCCATCAAATCTTGCATCGCAATCGCTGAAAAAAAGGCACTAGACGGCGCGCCACCCACTATCCAGCTGTTAATTGACGGCAATTATTTTAATAGCATTACCTCGTATGATAAGACGCGCGGACAAATTAAAGTCGTTCCGCATGTTTGCATTGAAGGTGGGGACAATAAATACGCAGCGATTGCAGCCGCATCGATTCTTGCAAAGGTCTCGCGTGATACCTATATTGAAGACCTCTGCGCTGAAAATCCTGAACTTAATGAAAAATACGGCATCCTCAGCAACAAGGGCTATGGAGCAAAGAAACACATGGACGGCATTCGTGAACACGGCATTACCATTTGGCACAGGCGAAGTTTTGGGCCGTGCAAAGAGTATGGGTTCTTTTAAAAAAAACAACCATGGCTCATATAATAAAAAAATTGAAATCTTTTTCCTGGTTGCATCTGATACAACAAAAGTATAAAGGGTATTCAATAAGAACAGAATGAGAGTATTAGTATTTGACACGGAGACGACTGGCTTGCCAAAGAAGAGTGCGGGTAAGGAGGTCACTTTTACGAATGAGGTGGACTGGCCTCATATCGTGCAGTTCAGTTATGTTGTATATAATACTGAAAGTTTGGCGCTAGAACAACTGGTGGATGAAATCATCAAGGTTCCAAAGGGCGTAGAATTTACACCCGAAAGCGTGCGATTACACGGAATTACCCCTGAAAAAAGTAACGTTAAGGGTAAAAACATTGACGACGTCTTGTTAGAATTTACACGTGTATGCGAACAAGCAGACGTCATCGTTGCGCATAACATTGCGTTTGACATCAATATGATCAAGGCCGAGTTTTATAGAATCTTAAAAAGGTCTGTATTAAACGAACCATTGGAGTCACCCAATACAACTCGCAGACGAATTGGGTTGGATCAATTCGCTAGTATGACCATGTCAAAAACGTTCAGCTGCACTATGCGCGAGAACACCGACTTGTGTGATATTCGCATCAAACGCCCAGATAACACCGAGTATAAAAAATACCCAACATTGTCTGAGCTTCATGCGAAGCTGTTTAACATAGTTCCAAGTAAATTGCACAACTCGTTGCATGATGTCATTGTTTGTCTTCGGTGCTTTTACAAAGTCACGTATGACACAGACATTTGCGAACGTGATCACACACTTCGCGTTATGATGACAGAAATTATTTAAAAATGCGGTTCAGTGTTTAGGCAAAAAAAGCAAAAAAAACAAAAAAAATGGGGAAAAGCGATAATCTTGTATTTAGTTTGTATTTTTTGTTTGCAATATATAATATGAATAGTATCGTCAATAATAGTATTCTCTTATTTTCTATTTTATTTGTGGCGGTAATATCTTCCTTCTTTTTCAATGGTAGCAACTTTATGGAGAATTTTTCCAATTTTAACTATGCTTTAGGTGAGTATCCGTCGTCTGAAAATGGCGCGATTTTGCCCAATTCCATGTTTCCTGCCAGCGGGGACAATAGCGTCTCCACCTGCACTGCAAATATGATCTGGAGAAATTACCCCATATTCGAAGTTGGGTCATATGAACAAACAACCAATAATATTCGACATCCAGTGAACCCGGACGAAGGCACTTGCACGCCTGCGGACTTTTGTGGTGCCCTGTATAAAAATCGCCCCTATCAGTCAAATGTGGTGAAACCTTTGCCGCCGGTTCCAGACGCAGAAGGTACCAGAGTCAATTATTACCGAACAACGACTGATAATATGCTCCCTTATTACAACGAAAAAAATATTCTTTATTAAATTGGGTTATGAGGGTTATTATTTATTTGAAGTATCAGCAAGCTCAACAAGAGACGCCATCTTATCCTTTGTATCATCAAACGATTCAGTTCGTATTTTCAAATTAATCGCACCGAGGGTTGAACTATTTTGCGGTGTCGAATTCATAGAGACCTGACCGGTTTCTTTGTTCAAACTAAGTAAACAACCATTCAGTCCTGTATTTTCGGCATGGTTGTTCGTTTTGGTTGCCACAGCCCGTCTGGTTGGGGCGCGATGTTGAAACCCGTGCGCCCGTTCATACTCAATCGTCTTCCAAACTTCTTGTAGTGTTGAAATGTTGTCTTGAAACCACCGCTGATTACGTTGCACAAGAACACAACTTACTTGATCCGTTTTCCAATAAATGTTTTTTATCCATACGTGCTCGGTTTGTTCGTGTTGCTCAGCTTCCCACGCGACCAATTCCTTTTTTGTCAAATGCAATGGCTGATATTTATAAATAGGTCGCCCATCTTGTGTAAAATACATAATGAGACCTTTGTATTCCGCGACCGACGACACATCTTCGTTAAATGCCGCCTCATTTTCATACTCGACGAATCTGGTTTCTAGGAAATCGCACTCATCCAAGTTGCATGTCTCCATTTGTAGTTGCATTTGGACCCAATATTCAAGCTTCGGTATGCCGTCAATTTCGCGGTTCACAATATTCTTGATCTCTAGCATTCGCCCATACCGCAAACTTTTTTTATCCACATTGATGCCATCCGGCGACGCGCCCAAGAAGGAATACGTATCGTGTTGAATACAACCGAAATCCTCAATCGTTGTTTCGTATTTGTGCTCATAAATCATTACCGACAACGGCTCAAACTTTTGACCCCAGTGTAGCGTCGTATCCACATTTACCATGGTTGGGGTAGCTTTTTCTGTAGTATCTGGAGCGCGCACTGGTTGACACTTTTCAAATATGAGCTGGTTTAACTCGCATCCGTCTGTAAAACCCTTGTATGCATTACTGGCAGTGATTAGCTTGTGTCTGAACTCATACCACTCTGTCGTTCGCTGTGCTGGTTGCGGTTTACTGCGCAAGTAATCGATCTGTTTTGTAAGTTGGTTCACATTGATATTGTCGTGTAATATAAGTGTCGTTGGATGAGATCGTCGGGGCATAAATGACGCGTAAAATACTTCGCAAATCTCCTCGATTCGGTCGGTAATGTTGTCATCTGGATATCTCCACAATTCATGACCGACCTGCGAGATGACCATCTCGCAAACTTCGTCTAAAAACACATTGTGAAAATCGGGTTCGGTGATTGCTGTTGGATCCTCGGTTACATATTCTTCCATCAAATGCAACACCATCTCCAAAAATTCATCTGCATAAAGAATGCTTTCTTCCGCGTCACTATCCTCATCAGGTATAATCTCATTTAAAATATCTGTTAATTCTTCTAACATGTAGTTCATTCTGTCTATGTTACTTGTATAAATAAAAATCTGTTTAATTTCATTTTTATTTATATTGCTTTTTACGCTTCCAACTCTTCGTCGGAATCGACCAAACTAAGCTTCTTGTTTTTCACGGAACCCTTCACTATGGACGTCTTTTTGGGTGGTGGCAAACTTTTCAATGTGCTAACGCGTTTATCTACATTTTTCAACGTAAAATGCTTGGACGTTTTCAAATAAGTGAGTGCTGGAATCTCCTTAATCAAACCAGATACTTTGTCATACACAACATCCTTCACACGATATAATTTTTTTCTGTTTAAGCAATCTTTCAAAAAGGCGATTAGCAACTCCACCTCATCATCACCGATCTCGTGCTCGATCTTGTAGTTTTCCGCATACTCTAACATTTTTTGCGTCTTGATGGTTTTATCGAGTTTCGACCACGGCTCGCTCTTATTGTTATTCTTCTCGGTTTCCAAAAACTTGTCTAGATTGGAAATATCACCGGAGATTTTGGTTTCTTGCAATTGTGATCCACCCATAAGCATGGACTTATATTTAATATTTTTTAGTTCTAAACATTCTTCATTTGCTGAATTGTTATTTTCCATTACTCTTAACTAATATAAAGATATACGTTTAAGTAAGTGTTCAATATAGATAAATAAACTATATATACTATTATATGGACGAAAAAAAGATTCATATTATAGGCACTTCAAATCGTTATCAAATAAACAAGCTAACTAAAGAAAAGGCCCCGCCTAAAAAACGAGTCATTGCTAGTAATTGGGAATTGAGTACGGATTATTTTACTTCCGAAAAACAATTGCTCTTGCTTGAACAAGCTACCGAATCGTTGATCAAAACCGAAATTGATCACAAGATTTCGGCTTATAAACATCAAGATGTGTTGAAAAGATTGTTCTTACCCAATGAATTTATAACATTTGATTATGTCAAGCAAATGATATTGAAATGTAAACTATGTTGCCATTATTGTAAGGAACCCACTCTGATTCTTTATGAAAACGTGAGAGAAATGAATCAGTGGTCGCTTGATAGAATCAATAATTTCTTGGGACACAATGTGGAAAATGTCGTGATATCTTGCTTAAAATGCAATTTAAATCGGCGCAATTTGAATTCGGATAAATTTTTATTCACGAAGCAAATGACCATCGTTCGTAAGAATCCAGAATAAATTATGGTTTGACAGACAAACACATTTGTTTGTGTTACACGTATATTGTGATGTACATCACAATTCTTTGCATAGTCAGTTATTTCTTATGGTTGTCTGATTTGAACCACATATCGCCAAAAAAAAACCATTCACTAAAAATAATGATTATAATAGGTATTGTTATACTCATAAAGATATTTTTACTTAATTTTGATTGAAAGTTTACATTAGATTTTATCGCCATTATATTATATCTATGCAGATTTTATTTATATACACATTTGAATATTTAAGGGTGTATATAATATTGACTTCTTCATCTACATGCTCATGTGGCAAAGATAGTGAGGGGAAATGGATATTTCACTTTAGATCTGGGCTCGGCGGTTAATCATCTAAATGGCTTTCATATCGTCATATACGTTTTTGTATACACTTTCATATATATCCTTACAATTCTGAATAAGAGTATCTTTTAGAGTTGTTGTTTTAAGTGTATCTTCTGTTGTTGGAGATACCCATATTATTAAAAAATGAGTCGTTGCTACTATATCTTCATTGCTATTTATGTTTGTGTAATTGGTAATTTCTACATAATAACGACAATTCAACCCGCCACCCAAACCATTTGCCATGATAATCAATATTTGTACAGAATTATTTATCAAATCAACTATTAACCAGCTAGTACGATCAATATCCTCGCCATTTTGAATAATCATGTAATCTGTATTAAAATATTCTATAAATTTCGGCATATGTGTATCAATAAATGTAATTATAGATAATTTATCATTTGCATCTAGAATTTTGTTAATAGGATACCCACCCATTCCGTACCTTACTATATTTGACTGGATTTGCGAAGGGTTGGTTGGATCCATACTTTCAGGGTCATCGTAAGTTCTAAATGGATCAATATAAGTTGCAAATAGACCATATATACCCATGTTACTATTATTAAGCGGTGGTCCATTTGGAGACAATATATAATCTAATCTGCTAGTCAATGATTGAGTAGATATAGTATATACTCGTTGTAATAAATTCAAGTCGGCATCGTTTGCAAATAATTCTGATGGCATGACATCAGTTATGCTCGTTAAATAGTTTTCAAGTTTATCCAGTTTATTACCATTTTCATCTACAATAATACTATTTCCAAACGATTCAATAAAATCTAGTTTGGTTTGCAATATATCATTTGAGCTGCGCGTTTCATCGTTGGAGTATATCAGCGTGCCATCCGCCTTGATTAGAACTATTTGGGTTACCCTTATAAAAGCTTCGCTATAAAGCGCTTTTATATAATGAGTTAATTGTTTTCCTGTTAATACATCGGAGGATGGTACAGATACTGGTTCAAACAAACCAGTCATGTCCCATGTTTTATCAATAGTTAGATATTTTTCATCATTTACCAATGGTTCAACTTTGTCAATCGTCGCATTTAATATTAACGTTTTTTGTATTGCAATTTTATTTAATGTATCATCCTCAATATCATAAGGTGTAGAACAATAATTCAATAGTAAAGTCATAAGTTCCGCTGGAGTTGTTATAGTGTGAACTGCAATTATTTTAGCTTGGATTAGTATGTCTAATTGCGTGTTGGTTGGACTAATCAAATAATAGTAATAGGGAGGATTAATTAATGTTAATAATTCTTTTAACTTGTCATCATTTTTTGTTTTATATAAAGAATTCACGTATGTGACTAGATATTTTCGATTTGTTTGTTGTATATTTTTGTATAAGCTATCATCGCCTGGGTTAATTTCAGTGTATTCACTTCTAGGATTTGTAGTGTAATCTGTTAATGGTAAACTTAAATTTTGTTTTATGATGGATATTTCAGCATAATCATCACATCGTTGTTTAAACAAATATATTATTAATAAACTCGTGTCGCATACATCAGATATATTATTAGTCCGAGTTACCTGTTTGCACTCTTTTTCTAAGCATGGTATATTTGATTGATATGACTTGACGCCTGAAAAAAGACCATAAGGAAAGACATAATGATCTAGAGGAACTTCAATATCACCACCCAGATGTTTTACTCTTTTACGCGTTAGGGTTTTTACATGTTTATGATATACTTTAATACTTTTGTCTTTATACGACATTTTCCTTTTGTGCCTAGTAGAACGTTTTTTATTTGTTGACTTATATTGTTTATATTTTTTGGTATATGTCATATATATATATATATATATGACCCGTAAAAAAATTCTATATAATATCGTAAATGAATGTATTTTAGGTTATATGGGCAGATTTCTTTTCTCTCAACGTAGTAATGGAATGGAAGTGGAGTGATGGATCAATATTCGAGAGAAGCCCCCGAAACTCTATGAAAATGGATGCTCAAGTATCTGCTCAATCAATGCATATACCCAAGGAGATATTAGACAACGAAGCCTATTTACAATCGTTGAATTGCGATTATGAATCCGATGATAGAGAGAACAACAAGCGCGAAGCAAGTTATCATAAGATGGCCGATGCAAGCGTA